>Ga0209194_1000801_pt1 | contig 22578 bp, 21 predicted proteins | sample COGITO_mtgs_1004_FD_184787 | JGI IMG/M metagenome (GOLD analysis project Ga0209194, IMG submission 184787) | Pelagic marine microbial communities from North Sea - COGITO_mtgs_100413 (SPAdes) (version 2) | ecosystem: Environmental > Aquatic > Marine > Epipelagic ...
ACAAAACCGTTGGCAGCTATATGAAAAAAAACAGAACGCAATGGAATTTGATAAAGAAAAATACAAAGTTTACACTTGGAAAAATTGGATGATGCTACATTGGATTTTAAATCCAGGTTTAGCAATAAATGAATTAATTTTAGGACAAAGAGTTCCGAAAGTCAGCTTGGAAGATAAAACAATTGACAAACCCAGAATTGAAAGAACGTTTGTTCCTTGTCCTCATTGTGAAACTCTACACGACGGAAGAACTTGGTCGACAGAAAACGGAACTGCTTTTAAAAATTGGTTTGGACTTTATTGTAAAAGCTGTGGGAATACAATTCCTTGTCTGACTAATGGACTGAGTTTTATAATTCTCGCAATTACTTTTCCGATTTGGGGTTGGTTTAGAAAAAGTCTAAAAGAAAAATGGTTAGAAAAACAACCAAAACGATATGAAAATATTGACCTCGAACATATTCCAAATCCTTTTGACAAAAAGAGTTGGATTAAAACAGGATTAAGTTGGGGAGCATTTATGTTTTTAATTATGTCAATCGGATTTCCATACTTTGATGGACAAGAAATAACTTTGAAAACTTTATTATTAGGACTTGTAATTTGGACAATTGGCGGACTTGGATTTGGTTACACGATGAAATTATTTATGAACAAGACTATTAAGAAAAAAGAAAAAAATACAGCTGCCAACAATGTATAAAAATAATAGCGGGTTTTATACTAAATCCAAAGTTAGTAATTATTAAAAAGGTCAGTGTTTAACTGAAAAGTTAGTGTATTTTAATCCGCTACTATTCTTATACTAGACCGTTGTGCATAATGCGGAAATCGTGCTAAACATCGACATTTGAACTAAAAAAGCCAACGCGCAAATAGCACATTTATTTTTTTGCCAACGCGAAAAGCCAACGCTTAAAAAAACAAAAGAGCTGTTTCTTTGCCAACGCTAAATCCGTTCTTGACAATCGGAATAAAACACTTTGCAACACCATTGCATAGAAATTAATTTATCTTTGTGCCAATGAAATTTATAACTATCATACTATCATTATTAATTCTTGGTTTGTCAATCAAACCTTGTTCTGACGGAAATAATGCCGAAGACCAACATCAAGAAGAAATAACTGCTGAACACAATCATCAAAATGATAGTGATGATACTTGTCCAATAACTTCTATTTGTAATTGTTGCGGAATCGCAATTACATATCAACCAATTCAAACTTTTGAATTAGGTATTAACAATCAAATTTCTACAGAAATTCTATCTGTTTATCAATCAATCTACCGATTTAATTTTCATTTCAACATCTGGCAACCGCCTCAATTGATTAGCTAATTTATCGCCCACAAGTCAAAAAATTTAGTTAATTAATTTTTACATTTTCAATGAATAAATACATATTGAGCGCAATGCTCACAATTATAACGTGCTTTTCTATAAAAGCGCAAACATCTGATATACAAATAAAGGTAACTTCAGAATCCGAAAACGAACCGTTATTTGGAGCAACAGTATATTTTGAGAAATTAGAAAAAGGAGCAGTAACCGATTTTGACGGTATTGCAACTTTTGCAGAAATTCCAAACGGAGAACATATCGCAATAATTTCCTTTTTAGGTTTTGAAACCTTAAAAACTATAATACAAATTCCAACTAATTCAGATTTAATTTTCAAATTAAAAAGTGGCGGAAACGAATTGGACGAAGTTGTATTACAATCGTCAAGAAGTACGAGAACCGTTAAGAAAATTCCAACAAGAATAGAGTTTATTGGAGCAGAAGAATTGGGAGAAAAAGCAATTATGAATCCAACAAATATTTCGATGGTTCTACGTGAAAGTACAGGAATACAAATGCAACAGACATCTTTAAGTAGTGGAAGTACAAACATTAGAATTCAAGGTCTTGATGGTCGTTACACACAACTTTTGAGGGATGGATTTCCACTTTATGGAGGCTTTTCAAGTGGTTTGAGCATTTTACAAATTCCACCTTTAGACTTGCAACAATTTGAAATTATTAAAGGAAGTTCATCTACACTTTATGGTGGTGGAGCAATTGCAGGTTTAATAAATATGGTATCAAAAACACCAGACGAAGAACCTGCTTTAGATATTATGCTTACGCAAACACAAGCGTTGGGAAGTACTGCAAATGTATTTTACAGTAAACGGAATGAAAAATTTGGTATTTCGCTTTACGGTTCTGGTCACTATCAAAAAGCTTACGACCCAGAAAATGATGGTTTTAGTAATTTACCAAAAACTAAATCTATTTCATTTAATCCAAAATTCTTTTATTATCCATCTGACAAAACTACGTTCTGGTTTGGTCTAAACGGAACGTATGACGATAGAATTGGTGGAGACATTACAAAAATAGAAAGTGGCGAAAATGGAATTCATCAATATACGGAGGAAAACATTTCAAAAAGATTGAGTAGTCAAGCAGTTTACAAAACTCAAATAGATTCTATCAGTTCTTTGAACATTAAAAATAGTGTATCCTTTTTCGATAGAAATTTAACGATTCCAGATTTCAATTTTGATGGTAAACAAACCAACACATTTACGGAAATCACTTATCAAAGAGAGACTTCAAAAGCAGATTGGATTTTTGGAGCAAATTTATATACTTCAAACTTTGACGAAAATGATAATGCAACTTTGCAACGTGACCAAAAAGACATCACTTACGGATTGTTTGCTAACAATATTTATGACCTTTGCGAGAATTGGATTTTAGAAACTGGATTACGAGCAGATTACAATACTGATTTTGGCTTTTTTCCACTTCCAAAAATTTCATTGCTTTATAAAAATGATAACGGATTTTCAAGCAGAATTGGTGGTGGTTTAGGTTACAAAATTCCAGATATTTTTACAGAAGAGGCTGAATTTATAAACTTTGAAAATATACTCGGCATTGATAAATCTTCATTAAAAACAGAACGTTCCTATGGTGTAAATCTTGATTTCAATTACCAAACTCGTTTATTTGAAAACATTGGTTTTTCTATTAATCAACTTTTTTATGTTACAGCAATTAACAACGGATTGTTATTAAATAGTACAAATAACGGTTTGTTTGCATTTGAAAATGCAACTGATGAAATTTTAAGCAAAGGAGCAGAAACAAATATTAAGTTTACTTATAAAGATTTTAGATGGTTTTTAAATTATGCACTTATAGACACTAAATTGAACTATTTGGCAGGAAATCCACAAAAACCATTAACCGCAAAACATAATGCAGGAAGTGTATTGATGTACGAATCTGAAAAATGGCGTATAGGTTATGAAACTTTTTACACAGGAAAACAATTTTTATCTAACGGAACAGAAACTACAGATTTTGTAACAATGGGTTTACTGTTAATGAGAAACTTTAAATTTGGTAGTGCATTCGTGAATTTTGAAAATTTCACAGACAGAAGACAAAGTAGGTTTTCACCTTTGGTTTTACCACCACACGAAAATCCAGAATTTCCCGAAATCTATGCGCCAACTGATGGTTTTATTTTTAGCATTGGAATTATTATTAAACCATTTGGAAACGAAGACCACGATTAATTATGAAAACAATTGAAGAATTTTTAGAATCAAAAAATATTCGAGTAACTGCAATGCGTTTATTAATTTATAAATTCCTTGCCCAAAAACAAGTTGCAGTTACATTAAGTGATATAGAAAATGCTTTTGAGAAAGCAGATAGGACAACATTATACAGAACTATTAAAACATTTGAAGAAAAAGAAATTGTGCATCAAATAGACGATGGCACAGGAATTACAAAATATGCTTTGTGTGAAAAAGGTTGTAATTGTGAGATTGAAACCGATTTGCATTTACATTTTCATTGTAATAACTGTAACGAAACCATTTGTTTAACAGAACATAAAATCCCTCAAATAAAAGTGCCTGATGGATTTGTTTCAGAAAACGTAAACTTGGTTGTAAAAGGCATTTGCGATAAATGTAGCGGACAATAAATGCACTTCCGTTGCATTGGTTATTATAGCATTTTTACATAAAATTAGAAATTATGTTATTATTTGCTTATCTCATATTGTATTTTTTATTGGTCTTTGTTTTAAGGTCTGTATTACTTTGGAAAAAAACTGGAATAAATCCATTCACATTTGAAAAAACAGATAATGCACACGACTATAATGGTAAGGTTTTTACATTTATCACAGTTCTTGAGCTAATTGTTGTAGGAATCTATGCTTTCAAAGAAGAATGGTATGAATATTTACTTCCATTTTGGTATTTGAAAAATCAAACTTTACAGAAAATTGGTTGGGTACTTTTGTTGGTATCGCTGATTTTAGTTTGGTTTTCTCAAAGCCAAATGGCAAATTCTTGGAGAATCGGAATTGATGAAAACAACAAAACCAAATTGGTAACAAAAGGAGTATTTTCAATTTCAAGAAATCCTATATTTTTAGGAATAATGATTACGAATATTGGGTTATTCCTTGTAATTCCTAATGCATTTACATTACTAATAATTTCATTATCTACTTTAAGCATAAATACACAAATACGTTTGGAAGAAGAATTTTTGAAACGTGAATTAGGAAATGAATATAAAAAATACGCAAAAAAAGTAAGACGATGGATTTAATAATAAACTTAAAATTGCCAACGCTTAAAGCCATACACATTTACAGTCGCATCATCCAAGCTTCACCAAAACTGTAAAAGAGTATGTCTTGCCAACGCTCACATTTGAACTAAATAACAAACATCGAAAAACCAAGCTGAACGTGAAAAGCACTATGCACAACAACGTGTATAAAACATAGCTATTATAGGCTTTCCGAGAGGTTTTTGTATATTTATAAAGTACGCCAAATTTTTAATTTTGTATAATTGAAAAAACAAAATTAAATATAAAAATTAAAAATTCGGCTCGTGCATAATCCGAAAAGTTAGTGTCTTTTTATACGCTACGTTTCATACACAACAACGTTGTGCATAATTAAAAATGAAATAGAATATAGAATATGGATAAGTCAGAAGAAGAGATAAAAGGTTGGTTGGAATATAGGAAATCACTTTTAGAACAAAAATCAAAAAGTGATGATGATTTTGAAAAATATATAACCTTTATTGCTTCTGGTGCTTTAGGTTTGACATTGACTTTTTTAGACAAAATAACTCCTATCGATTGTGCCGTTTATATCTGGCTTGTCGCTACTGGATGGGTGCTTTTGGCCTTAACTCTTCTTCTTAATTTATATTCACATTTTTTGTCAAGCAAATACACTAATAAATCTATTGATGAAATCGATGACGCTATCGATTATGATTCTTTAAGAGAAAACCTTGACGGAAGAAACAAAATAATTAACAAATTAAATGGCTGGTCCATATTTTTGTTATTTATAGGTATAATGAGTATACTTATATATGTAATTCTAAATTCTATTCGATGAGTAAAAAAATTAATCCGAGACCGAAGCCAAGTTCTACTCCTAGACCAAAACCATTAACGGAGGAAAAAGGACGCACAATACCAAAACCACCAAGACAAATTAACCCTTCTAAAAAATAACTCAATGGCAAAAAAAAAGAAGGGAACACCTATAAACCTTGGAAGAATTATCCCCAAACCTACATCAGAATTAAAACCGAAGGAACAGGAAAAATCTAAAAAGAAAAAGAAAAAAGAGTAATCTAAAATAAGATTACATTGATTCTAAAAATTATGTTTAAATTATTTATATATAATTTAAAATGACAGAAAACTATCCGGAAATAATTTATAAATACAGGAGTTGGGACAATGAATTCCATAGAAATATTCTTTTAAAAAATGAAGTTTATATGTCTCCTCCTAAGGACTTCAATGACCCGTTTGACTGTAGAATTCCAAAAAATCATTATTTAATCGATACACCAGAAAAAATCGAGAAATATATAAATGACGGAATTGATAAACATAGGGAATGGCTTATTGCAAATGGAAAAAATATTGAGTTTGAGAAGAAACAACTTAAAGAAAGACTTCAAGATATAGACACATATCAAAGAGAACACGAAGAACTTGAATTTGCTGAAACTGACAAGCATTATGGAGTATTATCATTAAGTGGTAGATGGAACTCAATTCTTATGTGGTCACATTATGGAGATTTCCATAAAGGATTTTGTATTGGATTTAACGAGTTGAAAATGAGAAGCAGCGGCTTATTTGGCAAAGGTGGTCCAGTAACTTATTCTACTGACTTTCCTGAAATAAATCCAATGATTCAAAAGCATACAATGGTTACAGGTTTTTATCAAACTCATTATAAGGCTCAAGATTGGGAATACGAGCAAGAATATAGACTTACAAATCTTTTTTTTCCACAACCTCCAACTAATGATAACAGAGTCATTCAAATACCAGAAGAATTTATAGAAGAAATTAATTTAGGAATGAATATTTCTGATGAACATAGAAAACAAATAATTACTGAATGTAGAAAAAGAAATATTAAAATATTTCAAACTAAAAAAGTTCCATTCAAATTTGAATTGGATAGAACAGAATTATAAAAACTATGCACAACAACGTGTATAAACCATAGCTATTATAAGCTTTTCGAGAGGTTAGTGTTTATTTATGAAGACCGCCAAATTTTTAAATTTGGCTTTTAAGATTGATAAGTTAAAAACAAAATATAAAAATTCGGCTCTGTGTTAATCCGAAAAGTAGTGCCTTTTTACACGCTACGTTTCATACACAATACCGTTAGCAACAAACTCAAAATGGAATTTTACGATAAGATATATAACAAAATTTTTAATCTTCTAGACTTTTTAAACTTAGAAAACATCATTTACTATTTATCGATAGCACCAGTAATGTTATTAATTGAATTAATTATAGTTGGATGGGATGAATCGTCATTAAAAAAAATAACTCAATATAAAAAATCAACTCGAACAGATGTTTTTTTCTATATTTTGGATGTACTGAACATCTACAATTTAATTACAGTTGTTATTTCTTTCGGAATATTTCACATATTAGCTAGATTAATATATGAAGCTACAGCATTTGAACTAATTTCAACAATTTATAATCCTTATATTCAATTTACAGTTTTATTTATATTTTCTGACTTAAAAAATTACTTTAGTCATTATATTTTTCATAGATATAAAACACTTTGGTCTTTGCATGAATTTCATCACTCAGCCACTCAATTTTGTATGCTTACAAGACACCGAGGTCATTTTTTAGAAACGGCTCTAAAGAGAATGATTGATGTAATACCTTTTGCAATTTTTGGATCTATAGAAACATATTTTATTGTAAAAGTATTAACAGAAATTCATCAGCTAGTTCTTCATTCTTCAATAAAATCTGATTGGGGGTTTATCGGTAGATATATTTTTGTATCTCCTTCTGCTCATAGAATACATCACTCAATCAAAAGAGAACATTACGGTAAAAACTTTGGGAATACTTTTATTTTTTGGGACAGATTATTTAAAACCTATCAACCAAAAACTATAGTTGAAAAGCTAGGTGTTGAAAAAAATCCCTACAATAAAGATGGTGTTTTTAAAGATATTTTTAAGGTAATAATAAGGTTTTTCAGATATTTAAAATCTGATATAAAGGAGATTTTAACAAAGTCAGTTGCTAACAATGTATATAAAAAATAGGCGAAACAGTAATAAATTCAAGACTTTTGGCTCGTATCAAACTTTGTGTTTAACCGAAAGTTCAGTGCTTCGAAATCGCCTACTTTTCATATACACAAACGTTGTGCGTCAGCTAAAAAAGACATTTCTTGCCATAGGACAATTAGGAATTAGACTTTTGGTAGTAAATTGTCAGCTAAGGAATTAAAAAATTATAAAAATGAATAAACTGATAATATCAATTTTGACTGTAACACTTCTCGCAAGTTGTAACTCGAAAAATGAGAAAACTAACAAAATGACAGACAAAAAAAAACAAACGGAAAAATCAACACAACCACTTGACACAACACCAAGAGTGACAGGAATTGGCGGAATTTTCTTTTTTACGGAGGATACAGAAAAAACAAAAAAATGGTATTCGGACAATTTAGGACTTGCCACTGACAATTATGGTTCAAGTTTTGAATTTAGAAATGCCCACCGACCAGAAGAAATCAACTACTTACAATGGAGTCCGTTTAAAAAAGGTAGCGCATATTTTTCGCCTTCAAAGAAAGAATTTATGATAAACTATCGAGTTCATAATCTTGAGGGACTTTTAAAGAAACTTAAATCCAACGGAGTAACGATATTGGATACCGTTGAAACTTTTGACTACGGTAAATTTGTACACATAATGGATGACGAGGGAAATAAAATTGAATTGTGGGAACCAATTGACAGCGTTTTTACTGCAATGGGTGGAAAAACTACGAAATGATGAGAAAAAAGCCGAACGCACAACAATGTATATAAAAAATAGGCGAAATAGTAATAAAATCAAGGGTTTTGACTCGTATCAATCTTTGTACTTAAATGAAAGTTTAGTGCTTCAAAATCGCCTACTTTTCATATACTAAACGTTGTACGCAAGCCGAAACAAACATTCTACGATGAAACAAACATTGATATTTACATTTTTAATTTTTGCAATAAGTTCATATTCCCAAGAATTAAAACAACCGATAATTGACAGTCTTGACAGTCAGATTGAGAAATATATAGAAGGAGTTTCGCCCGGAATGGCAGTCGGAATTGTCAAGGATGGAAATATTGTTTTCAAAAAATATATAGGTTATTCTAATCTTGAACACGAAATTAAAATAGACGAAAACACAAGGTTTAATATAGCTTCAAATGCAAAACAATACACAGCCTTATGCATTTTGAGATTGATGAGACAAGGCAAATTAGCTTTAGATGACGACATAAGAAAGTATCTGCCAGAATTGTATAAGGAAATCGAATACAAAATTACGATATCAAACCTTTTAACACATACAAGCGGAATTAGAGACGTTTATGGTCTATGGGCATTAAAAGGGAAAGATTGGTATGAACTTTTTATAGACAACGATGATGCAATTGAACTTTTAAAATCTCAAACAAACCTAAATTTTCAACCAGGTAAGGAGTATTTATACAGTAATTCAAATTATATCCTGCTAACAAAAATCATTGAAAAAGTTACTGATACTAAATTCAAGGATTTCTCTAATTCATTATTTACAGAAATAGGAATGGAAAATTCATCATTCCTCACCAACCATATGGCTGTAATTCCAAATAAGGCAAGACCTTACGGAAATTGGAATGGTTGGCGAGAATATCCAACAATAACAGAATTAAATGGCGATGGTGGTTTATTCACAACTTTGGAAGACCAATTAAAATGGGAGCAGACTATTCAGCAAAATAATAGCAAAACCTTGTCAACTTCAATAATCGACCAAAGCCAATCGACAATAGAAAATGTAAATTTTGACAACTACGGATATGGATTAATGTTTGGCAAATATGAAGGTTTAGATTACACCTATCACGATGGTAGCACAGGAGCATATAAAGCGACATTTTTTCGATTTATTGAAAAAAATTTATCTATAATCATAATGTCTAATAATGAAAATGTACCTACAAATTATTTAGCACAACAATTGACAGATATTGTTTTTGAATTAGACATAAATAATGATGAATACCCTTCAGTTCCCAAGAAAACCGAAAGACTGAAAAATTTCAAAAGTGTTATAGGTAATTATCAAAACGTTGATGGGACTATAATAAAGATAAGTGAAAAAGATGGTTCTTTATTTCGAGAGATTTATCAACGAGAACCAGTAAAAATGATAAACGAAAAACAAAGCCTGTTTCATTATGAGACAAACGATAAACTTAAAATGAATTTTTCGAATATTGGGAAAGAGCAACAAAAGTTGACTTTATATTTAGCTACTCAAGAACCAAGCCTTTATGATAAATTGCCAACTGAAGAAATAGAAAATGGTTATGATTCGAGCTTAAACGGAACCTATTTCAATGAAGAAACCGATACAGAGATTGTAATTGAACACGTCAAAGATGCTAATTACAACATTATCAAAAATGGAAGAAAACGAGATGGAAAACTCATTACAAAAGACTATCTAAGAATGATGAGTTCATACAAAATTCGAGTCATTAGAGATAAAAAAGGAAGTATACAAGGGTTAAACGTTGAAAACGGCAGAATTAAAAATGTGATTTTCAAAAAACAATCTGTATAAACATAAAGATTGCGAAAAAGCCAGCGTACAACAACGTATATAAAAAATAGCAGTTTAATCGCTTAAACGAAACAAAATGAATAATTTAAAGTTCATTACCAAACTGAAAATTAGTGCATAAAACCTGCTACTTTTCATATACAAGACCGTTGTGCATAATGCAAAAAGGCTTGCTAAAATTGAACTTTCCGCTGTAAAAGTTTTCAGAAAATCTAGAAAATTCTTCCCGTAAGAGCTTAAAAATTTCCTCACAACATAAGCCTACGCAAAATTTTTAAGCACTTACTCGCTCGGTCCTTCGATTGATTATTCTCTCACTTATAAGCAAAAAAAATTGAAAATCATAATCAAACTTTCAGCATATTTCAAATACAAATTATAATTAAGATTAAGTAAAAGAGTGTATTACTTTTGGATATTAATAGTATTACTATTATATTTGCGCTCATAAATATTGAATTATGCAAGAATTATTAAAAAGCATCAAGATTCAGGTTAATGAAAAAACCTTTATTAAAAATCCTGAAACGTCTGAATTAGGCAAGCGCATAGTCGAGCAGAGTATTACGCTCATTGACGAGATTGGTTTTGATGCTTTTACTTTCAGAAAATTAGGCGTAATCATTTCATCAAATGAAAGTTCAATATATCGTTATTTTGAAAATAAGCACAAACTGCTATTATACCTTACTTCGTGGTATTGGGCTTGGATGGAATATCAAATAGTCTTACAGACTTATAGTATTCCTAATGCGAGTGAAAAACTTAAAAAAATTATTTCAATTATAACAGCCAAAACTAAAAGTGATTCAAATTTCTCGCACATTAATGAAAAACTTTTAAACAAGATTGTAATTAACGAATATTCCAAGTCCTTTTTAACAAAAGAAGTGGATGCCGAAAATAAGGAAGGGTATTTTTCAATATATAAACGGCTCATCACACGTATTAAAGACGTAATAATTCAAATAAATAACAATTATCCATTTCCAGCTTCATTGGCAAGTACACTTGTGGAAGGTTCTTTACACCAGCATTTTCTTGCAGACCACTTTCCAACTATTACAGACTGTGGAAAACAACATCCATCACAAGAATTTTATACACACTTAATTTTCAATGCGCTCAAAAAATAATTTAGATGAAAAAAAAATGAAGCCTTGGCAGCGTTTTATAAACTTGCTTAAATTGGATAAAAGGGATATTAGACAAATTTTCTACTATGCTATTTTTGCCGGATTGGTTGCTCTTACATTACCATTGGGTATACAAGCCATTATTAATCTTATTCAAGGAGCAAAGGTGTCGACTTCTTGGATAGTCTTAGTTTTGCTTGTCACGTTGGGTGTTGCCTTTCAAGGAATTTTGCAATTAATGCAAATACGTATACTCGAAAATATTCAGCAAAAGATATTTACTAGGTCGTCTTTTGAGTTTGCATACCGTTTTCCAAAAATAAAATGGAATGAGCTAAGGCAAGACTATCCACCTGAACTAGCCAATCGATTTTTTGACACTTTAACAGTTCAAAAAGGATTGTCTAAAATTCTACTTGATTTCCCAGCTGCAATTCTTCAAATTTTGTTCGGTTTGATATTGCTATCACTCTACCACCCATTTTTTATTATTTACGGGTTACTACTGTTAATATTGGTTTATGTAGTATTTAATTTTACTGCAAAAAGGGGCTTAGAAACCAGTCTTAATGAATCTAAATCAAAATATGAAGTTGCACATTGGCTTCAAGAAATAGCACGTTCACTTACAAGTTTTAAGCTCTCTGGACGTACTTCGCTTGCAATGGAGTATAATAACAGGTTGACCGAAAATTATCTTGAAACAAGGGAGAGTCATTTTAAAATATTGATGACACAATTTATTCAGATGATTGGTTTTAAAGTTTTAGTAACCGCTGGATTATTGCTTATTGGAGGGCTACTTGTATTAAATCAACAAATGAATATTGGGCAATTTGTAGCGGCAGAAATTATTATTCTTTTGGTCATTAGCTCTGTAGAAAAATTGGTTACAGGATTAGAAAGTTTTTACGATGTGCTTACATCATTAGAAAAAATAGGGCAAGTTGTTGATAAAAAACTAGAGGCACAAGAGGGAACAAATCCATTTTCACAAAATGATACAGCTTCAATAACATTGCATAATCTTACTTACCACACTAAAGAAGGAGATACTATTCTTAACAATGTAAATCTTGATTTAAAGCATAAGGATAGATTATTAATTGAAGGTCCATCAGGTTCTGGAAAAACTACACTTCTTAAAATACTTTCTGGCATAGTAGAGCCTTCAAATGGAGCAATCTATATTAATGACCATAGTTTTAAAGGAATGAACATTAATGCATACAGGTCTCAAGTTGGGCAAGTCCTTCCAGAGCAAATGCCTTTTGAAGGCACTATACTTGAGAACATAACATTTGGAAATAAGGCTATTGCAATCGATACAGTTTATCGAATTGTTAAGAACGTTGGCTTACAAGAATTTGTTAGAAAGCAAGCTAAGGGAATAAATAGTGATATTTTATCGCGAGGTCAAAGCTTGCCATATACCGTTTCTAAGAAACTTCTATTAGCAAGAGCCATTGTTCACGAGCCAAAAATTTTGTTACTAAAAGATGCACTAGAACATTTTGAACCAATCGAGGCAAAACGTTTGATTAATTATTTGACTAGTCCAGAAAAATCTTGGTTACTTATAGTTGCAGGAAAAAATGAAGAATGGAAAACAGTTTGCAATAAGAATTTACGTTTAGAATCAAATTAACAGACTTAACAATGCTTAATATATCTCACAATCAATTAAATAAAAAAGTGAACCTTGACCGCTATTCCGCTTTAGCGAAAGCGCAAAAGGTCAAACACAATAAATACTTTAATCGCTTTTTATTTGCATCTGCAATAATAGGTCTCTTAATACTCTTTCTACCTTGGACGCAAAACGTTACAGGTGCTGGCTATGTAACAACGCTTACACTAGACCAACGACCACAAACCATTCAATCACCTATTCCTGGTAGGATTGAGCAATGGTTTGTTCGAGAAGGTGATTATGTAACAAAAGGAGACACTATCTTGTTTGTTTCTGAAATTAAAAATGAATACCAAGACCCACGCCTTGTTGAGAGAACTATTGCTCAACGAGAAGCAAAAAGTAATGCTGTGATTTCTTATAAAGATAAAGTTCGTGCCTTAAAAAGGCAAATTAATGCGTTACAATCAGAACGCAAATTAAAAATTGAACAAGCTAAAAACAAACTGAAACAAACACAATATAAAGTAAAGAGTGATAGTATAGATTTAGTAGCTGCAAAAACCAATAAAGACATTGCACAAAAACAGTACGACCGAACGGTTACCTTACAAACCGAAGGCTTAAAATCAAGAGCTAATGTTGAAGATAAACAGCTAAAATTACAAGAAACAGAAGCAAAGTTAATTGGTCAAGAAAATAAACTGCTCGCCAGTAAAAATGAATTAATAAATGCTCGATTGGACATCAATAGAACTGCCACAGAATATGCCGAAAAAATAAGTAAAGCACAGAGCCATAAATTTACAGCAAGTTCTGCACAATTTGATACAGAGGCACAAGTATCAAAGTTAGAAAATGCATCTGCCAATTATGAATTAAGGGACAAAATGCGTTATATACTTGCACCTCAAAACGGTTATATAAATAAAGCCATAAAATCTGGTATTGGAGAAACTTTTAAAGAAGGAGAGCAATTGGTTGGTATAATGCCAGCCGATTATGACATTGCAGTTGAAACATTTGTTGCACCTATTGACTTGCCTTTAATTCACGTAGGCGAAGATATAAGGGTTCAATTTGATGGTTGGCCTGCAATTGTATTTAGCGGTTGGCCAGATGCATCTTTCGGAACATATAGTGGTACTGTAGTTGCTGTTGAAACATTTATAAGTGCAAACGGAAAATTCAGAGTTTTGATTGCGCCTAAAAAGGACGCAGAACAATGGCCGAAAAATGTACGAGTTGGCTCTGGTGCTCGAACTATCGCCTTACTTCAAGATGTGCCAATTTGGTACGAACTATGGCGAAAACTTAACGGTTTTCCACCAGATTATTACTTGCCTACAACTGCAAAAGACTCAAAAATTGAAAAATAATGAAAAGAATTAAGAACATAATTTTAGTCTTTTGTTTTACAAATACTGTTTTTGGTCAGATACAAAAGGAAAACTCAATTGATATTTCAAGTGAAATATTAACTTTTGAAGAATTCCTCGGATTTGTAAAAAAACATCATCCGTTAGTGAAGCAAGCCAATCTTGTCCTTAGCATTGGAGAAGCAAACTTGTTAAAAACAAGAGGTGGTTTTGACCCAAAGATTGAGATTGATTTTGACCGCAAGAAATTTAAAGACATTGAATATTACGACCAATTAAATTCTACTTTCAAAATTCCGACTTGGTATGGTGTGGAATTAAAAGCCAACTTTGAGCAAAATAGTGGGCAATTTCTAGACCCAAGTCTTACTGTTCCCAATGAAGGTCTTTATAGTGCTGGCGTTTCATTTTCACTTGCACAAGGTCTTTTAATCAACGACCGAATGGCAGCGTTAAAAAAAGCGAAAATATTTGTTAGGCAATCACAAGCTGACCGTGAGCTTTTAGTGAACGATATAATCGTAGAAGCAAGTAAGGCTTATTTTGAATGGTTGCAAGCTACAAATCAGCAAAAAATCTACACCAATTTTCTTGATAATGCACAGGAGAGATTAATAGCTGTAGAACGTAGTGTTGAAGAAGGAGATAAAGCAGCTATAGATATCACAGAAGCAAGAATTACATTTCAGAATAGAAAACTAGAACTAGAAGCTGCAAAATTAAAAAGAAGAAAGGCATCACTTAAAGTAAGCAGCTTTCTATGGCTTAATGAAATTCCATTACAATTGGAAGAAGAAGTTTCACCAAAATCCCTTGAAATTGAAATGCTTGCGAATATTTTAAATATTAATTCAATTTTAAACAATAAAATACCGAGTGAAAATCATCCGAAATTATTGAGCCTACAAGCCAAAATTGATGGATTAGAAGTAGAACGAAAACTAAATAGGAACAATTTACTACCAAAAGTTGATTTACAATATAACTTTCTTTCAGAGGATAATGATAGACTCAATAGCTTTAATACGACAAATTATAAAGCCTTTGTAAATCTGAGTTTCCCATTGTTTTTAAGAAAAGAGCGTGGTAATTTAAAATTAACCAATTATAAAATTCAAGATGCAGAATTTGAACAGGATGCAACTATTTTAGAATTAACCAATAAATTAAATGCGATACGTTTTGAAATAAATTCATTGAGTGAACAAGTCCAGATAATCGAGAAAATAGTAATAGATTACGAGACATTAGTTAGTGCTGAAGAACGAAAATTTTCTTTAGGCGAGAGTTCATTATTTTTAATAAATACACGCGAACAAAAATTGATTGATGCTCGATTAAAGGAGAATTCCTTGTTTACTAAGCGACTTAAGTCATATGTTTCATACTTCAACGTTCTAGGCTTGGCAGATATAACCTTAAATTAAGTAAATCACTTGAATTTTAAACTTGTTATAATTATCCCATTCCACACACTTTAAGCCAACGCTTAATCCAATGCAAAAAAGAGTGTTCCATTTCCTTTTAAAGAAGCATTTTAGAAGAAAACTTTTAAGGAACATTCGGTTTTCAAAATAAACATTCGGAATAGAATGAATTGATTAAAATGGCAAGCCGAAAATGGCTAATCGTAATAGGGAAAAATCGTGACAAACACAAAGGCTTGGGCAGAAAGCACTATGCACAACACCGTGTATAATTCATTGCTAGCACTAGCCTACTTACGAAAATCCTCGCGGATTTTATATTCGGTTTGTATTTGCTAAATTAGTTGCTGAAACACGCAACGAAATCATACACAAACACGTTACCTGCAAGCAGAACAATGTTTTGCACTATTAAATAATGAAGTTTATTCGGATAGTAACTTATCTGCAAAATAATTCAGCATCTTTTCAGCCTCTTTAAGATCTTCTTTGACAACTGAAATATCAGTTAGACGAGGTAAATGTCTTGCAAAATATATATGATTGTTGGACATTTCAAATAAGTTAGTAGCTAAAGAAAAAGGGTACTTAAACTCTGAATTAATTTCAGATATTACTTGTGATACCGAATTAGCTAATTGCTTATAGCTGCTATAGAAGCCTTTAGAGTTTTCATCATCTACTGCTTTTGTGTGATAGGCCTTCCCTCCTTCTGAAATAAAAATATTATGTAGTTTACTTTCGTTTACATATTCTACACTTGGGTTTTCTTCTGAAGCAAAAATAAAGGAATGGATGATTATCTTTAATTTAGTTTTTGGCTCACTAATATTCATCGTATTTATAGTTATAAGATAATTTACCCACTCCCAATACCAATTCATTAAGAAAAGTAACAACAAATGTTTATTTTCAAAATACCTATAAATAGATGCTTCGGTAGAATTTATTTTCTCTGCTAATTTTTTGAAAGTAAAAGACTCAAAACCAAACTCATCAATCATTAAAATACTATACTTAATAATATTTCGTCCAAGTTTTGAGTCTTGAGGTTCTTTTAAATACAATCCTTCATTCAAAGAGATTTTTATTTTGATACTCATATGCTAAATTATTTTTACAATATAGTAATTTATAAAAAAAATATCTTATTGTAAAAGGTAAAACAATTTAAAATAATAGTATTACTATCTTTATAAAAAGTATTAGTATCTTTGTGAGCATTAAAACGAAAATAAAATGTCAACAAATAAAATAATATATAATATGTTTAAAAATATTAAAAGTGACTTACCTGCGAGTATAGTCGTATTTTTTGTTGCATTACCTTTATGTTTAGGTATTGCATTAGCTAGTGGAGCCCCTCTTTTTTCTGGTATAATTGCCGGAATTGTGGGTGGTATAGTCGTAGGTTCCTTAAGTGGATCTAAAATTGGGGTAAGTGGTCCAGCTGCTGGCTTAGCAGCAATTGTATTAACTGCAATTGGTACATTAGGAGGTTATGAGAATTTTTTACTTGCTGTTGTTTTAGGAGGAATAATTCAACTTGTTTTTGGTTTATTAAAAGCCGGTATTATTGGGTATTACTTTCCTTCGTCAGTAATTAAAGGTATGTTAACAGGAATTGGAATTATAATTATTCTAAAACAAATTCCATATTTCTTTGGACTCGATAAAAACCCTGAAGGCGATTTTGCCTTTTTACAGTTTGATGGGGAAAATACATTAACCGAATTACTTAAAACCATAAACGCCTTATTAAGTGGAAACTTTGACTATGGCGCTACACTTATTGCACTTATTGGAATGGGTATTTTATTACTCTGGAGTAATGTATTAAGTAAAAAAGGCAAAATTTTTGAAATTATACAAGGTCCTATTGTGGCTGTAGCTGTTGGTATCCTGTTTTATGTATTAACAAAGTCGAATGATACATTGTCTTTAGAGGCTTCTCATTTAGTAAGTGTTCCTGTACCAGATAACTTCGATTCTTTTTTAGGACAATTTAGCTTTCCAAATTTTGGCGCAATTACAAATCCAGATATTTGGATTATTGCTTTTACAATTGCATTAGTAGCAAGTTTAGAAACATTGTTGTGTGTAGAAGCTACAGATAAATTAGACCCTCATAAAAATGTAACACCAACAAATAGAGAATTGTTAGCGCAGGGAACAGGTAATGTTATTTCGGGTATGATTGGAGGTCTTCCTATTACACAAGTAATTGTTAGAAGTTCCGCTAATATTCAATCTGGAGGAAGAAGTAAAATGTCGGCAATTATTCATGGATTCTTTTTACTCATTGCTGTTATTTTAATACCTACGTTAATAAATAAAATCCCATTATCAGTACTAGCGGCTATTCTTTTTATTGTTGGTTATAAATTAGCTAAACCAGCTTTATTTAAGAAGATGTACGATTTAGGATGGAAACAATTTATTCCCTTTACGGTAACAGTTCTAGGTATTGTTTTTATAGATCTTCTTTGGGGAATTGGTTTAGGATTGCTAGTTGGTATTGTTGTTATTCTAATAAAAAGTTTTCAAAACTCGCATTTCTTACACATTGAAAACAAGAGTAACGGAAAGCATGAAATTAAAATGACATTAGCAGAAGAAGTAACTTTTTTTAATAAAGGTGCAATTTTAAAAGAACTAGATAGGCTTCCTCGAGACAGTTTCTTAGAATTAGATGTAAGAAAAACAAGATATTTAGATAATGATATTATTGAAATATTAGAAGATTTTGCATTTAAAGCAAAAGAAAGAAATATTGATATAAAAATAGTATCAGAAAGAGGTATTATAGAAAACCCTCCTAGTTATATTGAGTTCTTTAAACTCAGACCAAAAACAGTTTAAAAAATTTTAAAATAAAAAAAAATGAACACTCAAGTTTTAAAATCAAAACACAGATTATTGGTGCTTATGGATAAATCTAAAGCATCCAATAATGCACTTAAAAACGCTATAAGTCTTGCCCAATTAATTGATGGGAGTATCGAAGTATTTCAAGTTAAAAAACTAACAAGTGAGGTAAGATACGAAAATCAAATAGCCATTATGAGAGCTATTGATGAAGAATACAACAAACAAAAAAAGGAATTTAAAGATATCATAAACCTTGTAGCTAAAAAAGAGAGGCTTCCTGTTATATGTAATTTCACATATGGTAATGTAAAAAATGAAATTAAAGACCATATAAAAAAAACAAAACCAGATATTATTGTTATTGGTAAGCGCAAAAAGAAAATCGTTAACTTTTTGGGTGATGGTATAACTAAAAGCTTGCTTAAAAATCATGATGGAGCTGTTTTAATATCAGGTGATAATGAAGCTTTTGCATCATACAATAGTAAGTCTATTGGTTTTTTAAATAATGTGGAAGGTATCGAAAAAATAGCTCTCGTAAATGACCTTAAAAAGCATACTAAAAAACCTCTTAAACTTTTTAAGATAAACCAGAGAAAAACAAAAAAAGCTGGATTAGCTAAACTCAAAGAACAACAGACTAAAAAAGAGACTATTGTTTTTGAATTCGATGTAAGTGATAATACTGCAAGTGGTATGGCTAATTTAGTTTCGAACAATAATTTATCCCTACTATGCTTGAATAAAAAGAATAACAATCGCAGTTCTTTTTCAAACAAACTAAATGAAATTTTCACTAAAACTATAGAACAAACAAACATTCCTGTTCTTATACTAAATAACAAGTAAAAGCATTATTATGAAAGCACATACAAAAGAAACTCAAATAACAATGACACCAGAAAAGTCATTACAACATTTAAAAGACGGAAATAAAAGATTTCAAGGTAATTTAAAAGCAAATAGAAATTTAAAAGAACAAGTAACTGACACAAGTAATGGTCAATACCCATTTGCAACTATTTTAAGCTGTATAGACTCAAGAGTGTCGTCAGAATTAATTTTTGACCAAGGTATTGGAGATGTTTTTAGCGCACGTATAGCAGGGAATTTTGTAAATGATGATATTTTAGGAAGTATGGAATTTGCCTGTAAATTAGCTGGAACAAAATTAATAGTTGTTTTAGGACATACGGCTTGTGGTGCAGTAAAAGGTGCTTGTGATGACGCTAAATTAGGAAAACTTACACGTATGTTAGAGAAAATTAAACCTGCAGTTAATTCAGTTACTTTACCAGAAGATATTAGTTTAAGAAACTCATCTAATATTGATTTCGTGAATAATGTTGCTGCCAAAAATGTACAACTAACAATTGAAAAAATTATAAAAGATAGTACTGTGCTAGCAGAGATGCAACAAAGTGGAGAAATCAATATCGTTGGCGGAATGTATGATATTCATTCAGGAGCTGTAACTTTTTATGAATAAGATAAAATATAGGTTTTTATTGTAAATAAAGGAATGGTAGTATTAACCTTAGGGTTAATGCTACCATCTTTAGCGTTAGCTCAATATAGTAATTTAGGGAATTGGCTTGTTTATAAAGATAAAAGGCCAGCAGGTAACACCGTGTATAAGTAATAGCGATTTGAGTTTTAATTCAAGTCGCTATTATTTTTTATTTTGTAAATTACTTTCCGAAAGTTAGCGGTTCAAAACTCGCTACTACTCATACACAAACACGTTGCCAGCAATTTGAGAAAAATGAAATTTATGATAAAAAAAGTAATAGTTGGAATTCTAACAATCGTAATATTTGGTTGCAATTCTGACCAAAAGAAAACCAACTTGGATGAAACCTATACAGATATCAATATTGTAGGTGCAATGAAAAATGTTATGTGGAAAGGAGAATTAGGTGGAAGTATCAGGCTCGATACAATTTCTAACAAAAAAGGTCTTTATGGACTCGGACCAGAAAGTTATCTAACTGGAGAATTACTTATCAATAATGGACAAAGTTATGTTTCAAAAGTCACATCTGATTCAACTATGACAGTTGAAAAAACATTTGATGTTTCAGCACCTTTTTTAGTGTATGCTAACGTAACTGAATGGAACGAAATAGAATTAGCCTCAAATATTAAGTCAATCAAAGACATTGAAAAATTAGTAGATGAAAAGACGACTGAATTTAAAAGACCTTTTGCCTTCAAATTAACAGGGAAAATTTCAAAAGCAATTATTCATATTCAAAATTTACCGCAAGGAACAAAAGTTTCATCACCAAAAGAAGCTCATCAAGGACAAACCAATTACAAACTGAAAGATGAAGAAGCAACGATTATTGGATTTTTCTCAACGGAACACAAAGGAGTTTTCACGCATCACGACTCAAATATTCATTTACACTTAATAACGAAAGACGAAAGTAAAATGGGACACTTGGACGAACTGGAAATTGAGAATATGAAATTGTATTTACCGAAAAAATAAAAACTGCTGGCAACAATGGCTATAAGTAATTGCTTGTTCTCGCCTACTTTGGAAATTCCTGCGGAATTTCCAACTTGGTGTGTACTTGTAAAGTTAAGTGCTAACCCACGCAACTACTCATAGCCGAGATCGTTAGCACCAATGTAAAAATCATACTATGAGATTACAATTAACAATCTTAATTTTAATAATATTCTCAATCAAAACATTTGCATGTTCTTGCCGCACAAAACTTGATTTTAAAACAAAAGAAGATTTAAATGAGTACAATTTTATAGCTCATATCAAGATTACTGCTATCAAGAAAGCTGAAAACATCGATACTGATTTTAAAATACATCAAATGTCTTTTGAGCTATTGGAATCATACAAAGGAGACATTTTAAATACTATTTTGGTTTCAGGATCTCATCATTCACTAAAAGGTTGGACTTCTTGTGATTTAGGGGAAAACGTAGGAGATGAATGGATAATTTTTGGATCTGATTATCAAAACGGTAAACTAATAACTGGTTATTGTTCTCGCTCTAAAAGAATAAAAAGTTATACTGGATATGAAGATATTAAATATCCCTCTCAACTAAATTTAAAGAATAAATTACAAACTTTATTTGATAAGGTTCCAAAAAAAATAAAATTTAAAGGGAAACGAGTTAAATATTATAAGAACGGAAACAAACAATTAGAAGAACACTATTCAAACGGAAAAATCCGTGGAAAAAGAAAATTATGGTACCCAAACGCAGTATTACAAAGTAAGCAGAAGTATAAAAGAGGGCTAGCTAATGGAACTTTCGAATGGTATTCAAGTAAAGGTAATCTAACTAAGATAGAGAAATTCAAAAATGGATTTCATACAGACACAACAACGATTTGGAGAGAAATAGACACTTCATATTTAAACTTAAAAATCTATTCGGACTTAAATGACGTTGATTTAAAACAGGCAAAAGAAATACTTTCCAAAAGAAAAATTTGGATAGAACGAGTATATAACGATGAAGGACAAATGTTGTCAAATATTGTCTTTCGTCAAAATGGAGAAAAGGAAAAAGAAACGATTTATTATCCCGAGCAAGACAAGCAAATAGTTAGATACTTTCACAAAAACGGAGTGTTAAGCTCTGAAATGTTTCGTGAAAAAGGAAAAACTACGGGAATATATAAAGATTGGGACGAAAACGGAAAATTATTGAGGTCTTGGGAATATGATGAAAATGGGAAAATAATTGAATCGACAAGAAAAAAATATTAAAAGCACAGGTGCCAACAATGGCTATAAGTAATTGCTAGTTGAAAGTTTAAAAACAAAAAGAATTGCTAATTTTAGACAAAACTGATAAATAAGTTGAATAACACTAAAAGCTATTTACAATGACAAAGGATATTAATGA
>Ga0209194_1000803_pt1:20000-22516 | contig 22516 bp, 11 predicted proteins | sample COGITO_mtgs_1004_FD_184787 | JGI IMG/M metagenome (GOLD analysis project Ga0209194, IMG submission 184787) | Pelagic marine microbial communities from North Sea - COGITO_mtgs_100413 (SPAdes) (version 2) | ecosystem: Environmental > Aquatic > Marine > Epipelagic ...
TTTGTAGTAAACGGGGATTCGTCGCGGAGGCTTAAGTAACCCGGATGTAAAAAAGAGCGCGCGGCGTAGTAAAATTGCTAACAAATCGTTACTAGTAAAATCGCTGCATAAATTCGGCCACCCTGTGCGCAGTTTCTACTAGTAAAATTGCTAACAAATCGTTACTAGTAAAATCGCTCTATAAATCCGGTCACCCTGTGCGCAGTTTTTACTAGTAAAATTGCTAACAAATCGTTACTAGTAAAATCGCTCTATAAATCCGGCCACCCTGTGCGCAGTTTTTACTAGTAAAATTGCTAACAAATCGTTACTAGTAAAATCGCTGTATAAATTCGGCCACCCTGTAGAGTCGCTCCGCGCAGTTTTTACTAGTAAAATCGGTAACAAATCGTTACTAGTAAAATCGCTGTATAAATCCAGGCACCCTGTAGAGTCGCTCCGCGCAGTTTTTACTAGTAAAATCGGTAACAAATAGTTACGAGTAAAAACACTCAATAAATCCAGGCACCCTGTAGAGTCGCTCCGCGCAGTTTTTACTAGTAAAATCGCTAACAAATAGTAACTAGTAAAATCGCTGTATAAATCCGGCCACCCTGTAGTGCGCTCCGCGCAGTATTTTACTAGTAAAATTGCTAACAAACCTCTACCAGTAAAAACACTCAATAAATCCAGGCACCCTGTAGAGTTCGCTCCGCGCAGTTTTTACTAGTAAAATCGGTAACAAATAAGTACAAGTTAAAGCACTACGGTAGATAAACCCCGCGACGTTACTGTTACCCCGTAGATGTAGAGTCGCTCAAGCAGCTGTAATAAATAAGTAGTACTAGACAGTGTTGGTTTTGTGTAGTGTATGAAAAAGAATGAGTAAAAGAGAACAACACTCAGGATTCCAACGTGGTCCCCCACCGTAGTACTAACTGAGCCTGAGCATGCTTAACTTCGCTGAGCAGACGGGAAGCGGTGCTGTCATGGTAGTATGGTCGTTCCCAATGTTTGGTGTCTAGTGAGAGTTATGGTGTGCATAATAGTATTGTAGTATTATAGTAGTGAGCATTGAGCAGTGAGGGTGCCGCACCGAGAGGCACCGTGACCCCCGAACTTAATTTTTTCGAAATCCCCCGCCCATCCAACTCTTTGAGTAAAGTGTGCAGTCACTATTGGAATACGAAAATTGACTCGCGTTAGAATACGTAAATACACTATTGGAATACAGTAACTCTCTTAAAGTCGGAAATCGCATTTTCGTCCTTTAACTCCACGAGGATTTTATTTTACTAAGGGACTTGGACTCTTCGCGCGTGAACATTCACATACACAGCGCGGGTAACCAGTAACAAATAATAAAAAATAAATTCAAATTTTTACAAGTCGGAACCAGTAACAAATACTTAGTAATAAAAAATAAATTCAAATTTTTACAAGTCGGAAACAAAATATCACAAGGTACGGGGTGCAGTAGTAAGGTAGCAAGAGTAACAAGAAGTACAGTCCGTTGGTTGATTGTTGTGTATGGTGGCTTGTGTGGCCTAGAAAGACATTATAAGGAACCTGGATGTTCAAACCCAGAAGACAATAAAGCACCCAAACCTGGGTGCTTAGTAATACTACTACCCACTACTAGCTAGAGCATTGTAGTAGTTGCCACAGTACACATCCCGCTTTGCGGAATATCATACTAGAAACAACTATTACATTTTGCTATAGTAGTAGTAATAGTAGCGGGGGGTTATAATATTTTCGACTTGACTTTGTATTAGTATTGGGGGGGAGGATTGACAATATCAATGCATGAGCAGAGCGCATTTGCACTAAACACAAGCAGAGACATCGCACAAATCCAGGAACAAAGGCTGAACCTCAGCAGATCGTAGCACAAAGGCTACTCTCATGCTTACAGTACCTCGTTCCATTCAAGTCGTCTACAGAGGATTTAACTCGACCAACATTCGGTAGTGTGGTGAAGTAGCGTGTTGACCAAAAGGCTATCGGTACAAAAACACCGGTCAAGGTGAATATCGTCGCTGCCAGCATGGATTCTGACTTAGAGGCGTTCAGTCATAATCCTACGGATGATAGCTTCGGGGCATTGGCTGTTCAGCCAACCCCATTACCAAATATCCGAACCAACGGTTCCTCTCGTACTAAGTTGGATTACTGTCGCGACAACCAACTCATCAGTAGGGTAAAACTAACCTGTCTCACGACGGTCTAAACCCAGCTCACGTTCCCTGTTAGTGGGTGAACAATCCTACACTTGGTCACTTCTGCGAGACAATGATAGGAAGAGCCGACATCGAAGAATCAAAAAGCAACGTCGCTATGAACGCTTGGCTGCCACAAGCCAGTTATCCCTGTGGTAACTTTTCTGACACCTCTCACTTCAAATTCTAAAAACTGAAAGGATCGATAGGCCACGATTTCTCGGTTTGTATTCGTACTGAAAATCAAAATCAAGTCAGCTTTTACCCTTTTGTTCTACATGAGATTTCTGTTCTCATTGAGCTGACCTTAGGACA
>Ga0209194_1000815_pt1 | contig 22250 bp, 15 predicted proteins | sample COGITO_mtgs_1004_FD_184787 | JGI IMG/M metagenome (GOLD analysis project Ga0209194, IMG submission 184787) | Pelagic marine microbial communities from North Sea - COGITO_mtgs_100413 (SPAdes) (version 2) | ecosystem: Environmental > Aquatic > Marine > Epipelagic ...
ACCTTGGCCTCCGACTTATCGCCCGCCTCAGACGCCTCGGTCCCTGCATCAAGACCAAACAGCTCACGCTCATGCGGGCGAGTCAGAAAGCCATCCATCATCATTTCCAAATCAGCTTTCGGCCACTCGCCGTGCTCCACCCGAGCCATCACCGCCGCGCCGATAAGAATCTTGCGGCGAGTATCGCGCTTCTTTTCTAACGTTCTCTCAGCCGCCTTCGCCTGCTGAATCTGCGCTTTAAGCTGAGCTTCCTTTTGTAAAAGTTTGTCTAACCTAGTAGCCATAAGAACATAGATCTACGTATGTTCACATATCCTACGAGTAGCAAAAAGTATCCGGAAAGATAGGAGCATCTGCGTACATCGAAACAACACAAACAGGCTGCTACCCAGCGTTATTCCTTGCCGTTTGCTTCACAGACTGCCCTCGCTACCGTCGGCAGCGCGTTCTGGGAGAACAGCACAGAAGTAGTCCCAGCCAGCCCCCATCCCGTCGTTCACCCAGAACGGAAGGGCGCACTTATACGTTGCTTCGCAACCGTGCGCTGGGGCGAGGCCCCTAGACCCCTTGGAGAAGAGTCACCCAAGCAATATGGCAATCTTCAGTATGCGAATGCAGGTGATCGGTCGGAGCGCTGGGAGAAGCGCGACGGCTGCTGCTGCGTATCGGTCGGGTGAAGAGGTTCGAGATGAGCGGACTGGGAAGGTGCATGACTACACCGGCAAGAGCGATATTTATGGAAGTGAGATTTTGCTGCCGGAGGGTGCTCCGGAACGGCTGGGCGATCGGACTGCTCTGTGGAACGAAGTAGAGCGAGTTGAAAAGCGTAAGGACGCGCAGCTATCGCGTGAGGTGATGATCGCGCTGCCTGCTGAGCTGAGCCATTGGCAGAAGCAGGCCCTGGCCCGTGAGTATGTGCAGAGTGAATTTATTAGCGAAGGGATGATTGCAGACATTGGCTATCACGACTTCGACTCGCATAACCCCCATGCGCACATCATGCTGACGATGCGCTCAGTAGACCAGGAAGGCTTTGGGAAAAAAAAGAGAGTATGGAATAAGAGAGCTGCAATCGCAGCTCACCGGCAGGCCTGGGCCGAACATGCGAATCAGGCATTAGAACGGGCTGGTTATGCGGAGCGGATTGACCACCGCAGCTTGGAAGACCAGGGCGTAGAGCGTGAGCCTCAAATCCATTTAGGCGCGAAGGTAATGGAGATGGAAGCTAGAGGTATTTCGACACAAGTGGGTGCTGAGTCACGCCGCATTAGTAAAGTGAATCGTGACATAGCCAGGCAGCAGGCGAACCGCGAAAGATTACAGGCCAACATCAAGCTGGAGCAAACCTTGGAAGAGATATCGGCTGTGACAGCTAAGATAGCAGCCAATAATTTAGCTACTGATTCAGCGACTCAGTTAGGTACCGATCAGCGCAACTCCTCATTGCGATCTTACGACTTGGGAGAGCCTGATAATCAAGTTGAACCTGCGAAGACTTATGGAGTAGCAGAAACGGTTCTCAGGGGTGTAGAGCCTGAACTACTAGAACGAGTTAAATCTCGATTGGCTGAGGCTGAAACGTCAGAGCTACCTGTAGAGGATAAGCAGGAGCAGGTTAAGCAAAAAGAGCAGCCGAAGCAGCGGCAGAAGAAACAGGTTAAGGAGCGCGATCTGGATATGGAAATGTAGAGAATGGTGTGATCGTACCTACGGGATAAAGGATTCGTTGTCTTCTATCTTGGTGGAGCATGTCGCTTAGACTCTAAGCGCATGGTGATGGTAAGGTTTTGCAATTGAGCGGGGATGGAATGGGAATAAGCATAGGCCAGACCTTAAAGAATGGAAGCTATTTAATAGAGAAAAAGCTAGTCCATGAATACTTCTATACTACGTATTTGTCTAAAAGAAACGATGGCAGTCGTTGGATTATGAAGGTGCTAGATTTGCAATCGCTGTCAAGTTTGACTTCGGCAGAACGTGATCGATTATCAAGCATGTTTTGGCAGGAGTCTACAAGGCTAGCGCAGTGCAGCGGTGCTCCTCATATTGTGCGAGCGGAAATGCCATTCAAAGAAGATGATTTGGTGTGCTTGCCGATAGAGTATGTTCAAGGGAACGATCTTGGCACTCGTCCACAGCCAATCCTGTCAGAAGAGGCAGCACTGGAGTATGTGCGGCAAATTGGCGAGGCTTTAACCATTGTGCATGCTAAGAAGTTGGTTCACCGAAATATTCGTCCAGCTAACATTTTTTTGAGAATTCAAGGTGGTCGTGCAGAAGCAGTACTCACTAATTTTGCTTTAGCTATGGACTCCGACACTAAGCTGACTCGGACACGTAGAAGTGAATTAGTAGATGGCTTTTCACCTATTGAGCTGTATTCAAGAGGAAATGCCATCACGCCATGTACAGACGTTTATGCTTTGGCAGCGACATTATATGAATTATTAACTGGAGAAATGCCTCCTAGTGCGGAGAAACTAAAAGAGGCTGAAGATAAAGGGCTTAGTCCTCACACCTTGATTTCCCCACAAATGCAAAATCCAGATATATCGGGAAAAACCGTTAAGGCTATTAGATCGGGAATGGCACTGCGCCCAGAGACTCGACCACAGTCCGTGGCAAAGTGGTTGCATCAACTAAAAATCTCAACTGGTCAATCAGACAACTCAAATCAAGACAACGTTAACTGGGCAAAGTGGCAAACCGTCTGGGGAGCTATAGCTGCTATATTTGGCTTGCTTGTAGGCATCCCAGCGTGGCTATCGTTGCGGAATCCAGATACGACTCCGATACCTCAAGAACCTGCTGTAACTCAAGAAGTTCAGGAGGAGCTTGCGGATTAGAACCGATGTGTAGAGCAGTGTATGCAGACAGAGGAAAAGTGGGAACACAGTCTCAGGCTGCTACAGAAAATTGATAGAAGACGATTACAGATTCCTCGTAAGACGGAGGATATTTAGCAATGTGGCAAGAAGGTAAATCTCTACAGTCAGGCAAATATCAGATTATTCGCTGTATCGGCAGAGGCGGCTTTGGACTCACTTATCTGGCTTTGGATTGCCTTTTGCAAAGGCAGATCGTAATTAAAACGCCTAATCGTCCTTTACGCTCAAGTCAAACGTCTGAACGATCTATTCGGAGATTCCAAAGAGAAGGACAAATATTATCTAAGTTCTCCCACCCTAATATTGTTACAGTTCTAGATTTCTTTAGAGAAGAGGAATTTCCCTGTTTAGTGATGGCCTACATTGAAGGCGAAACACTAGAACAGTATATTCATAGGTCTGGTCCGCTTTCTGAGGGACTAGCCATAGCTACTTTTCAGAAGATATCGTATGCGTTGCATTTACTACATCAAGAGGGGATTGTACACTGCGATATCCATCCCGGCAATATCATTATAAATGCAGATAAAGAGCCTGTATTGATTGACTTTGGTTCGACAAAAATGGTGCAGCCTGGTACATCAACTGTGACAACCACAATCAACGAAAACTATGCTCCTTATGAACAAGGGAAAACTGACGGTACTTATCAACCTTCATTAGATGTATACGGATTAGCTGCAACGTTGTATTTTTCAGTATCGGGTCATGTTCCGCAATCAGCTATTCATAGGAAGCTTTATGGCGACACTCTCCAATCACCACAGGAACATAAAGAAGATTTAAGTGACCATATAAATCAAGCAATTTTACAGGGGATGGAACTAGAACCTGAGATGCGACCCAGTTCCATTAAGGAATGGGAGAGTATGGTGCAAGTCTCTCCAAACAAGAATATATATTCTCAGAAGAGTAGTCGTCAAAGGGAAAGAGGTTTTATTCCACCGTTTGTGGAGAACAAAATTAGAGCTTATCCGCTCTCTCAAAGAAAAAAAATTTCTATGTTGTCTGCAGCTTGCTGCATTGCGATGCTGTCACTAGGGTTCTTTCCTCAGTCCGTTTTTATAGGAGCTGATCTATCTAATTCTTCTAATTTTGAAGACACAGCAGAAGTCGTGATATTGCTTTGTGGATATCAGGCATCCTCTCTCTTTTTCACTGCTGCTGTTTGTATATTTCTATCTGTTTTATCGCGCCTATTGTGGTTGGCCACTCAGGAAAATGTGAGAGTAAGTGCTCTATCTGGATCACGTGACTGGTCCTCAAATCGAATACCTGAATTCCTTGTTGCCTTGTTAGGTGCGTTAGTGACGTTCATAGGTTTTGGGTTTGTACATTTCCTACCGTTTATATGGCCTGCCTTACTGTTTTTGATGAGACGAGCACCGATTAGCAAGGAATACAGCTGGATACGTTCTTTTTGGCTATTTCCATTAACAATACTTGGAGGTGCCTTGAGCTTTAGTATCTTTAAGGACTTTTACTACACTCCGTATCCTTGGGAAATTACAGCTACTTTTACCGACCGCTTTAATGTAGGTCTATTGTTAGGTAGCCTAGCTTACATACAATGGACTGCAACATATTATGGGCTCAAATATACCACGAGATTTTTGAACACCATCTTCCGTCTTCCTGCAACCATTTTTGTTCTTCTACTGATTACTGTATGCGGATTGTTGTTTGGGCTTGGAGTAGGATATCTCAATGCTAACTCTTTACACAGTTTTTTGATTGAATTTCTTTCTCTTTCAGATAGTCGGAACCCATCTCCAGCCCTTTGAAATGTCACACTCAGGTATCATCGCTCTTTAATGAGTCTAACTTATGTGGTCTGAAGGACAATCTTTACAGAACGGGAAGTATACCATTATTGAGCCTATTGGATTCGGTGGTTTTGGGATAACCTATCTTGCTAAAGATAATAGACTAAAGCGAAATGTTGTCATAAAAACGCCGAATAGATCCTTTGAATTCTCTCAAGAATACGATTCGTTTGTACGTCGGTTTCAGAAAGAGGGTGAATCTCTAGCCAGAGTATCGCACTCTAACGTTGTGCAAGTCATAGAGCTTTTTCAAGAGAAAGGGACTCCTTCTTTAGTGCTGGCTCACATTGAAGGAAAGACCATAGAACAATACGTTCAAAAGAATGGTGCACTGCCTGAGTCTCGTTTACTAGAAATATTCAGAAAGCTATCAGATGCTCTTTGTCAGTTACATATCAAAGGTGTTATTCACTGTGATATACATCCCAGAAATATTATCTTGAAGGAAGATAAAGAACCTATTTTAATAGACTTCGGCTCCTCCAAGAACGTTACTGGAACATCGACTGGGACAACTACGGTAAATAACTATTTTTCTCCTTATGAGCAAGGTAAAGGCGGCGCTCCTCAGAGAAGATGGGACATCTATGCGCTGTCGGCTACGTTATTCTTCGCTGCAACAGGTCAAAATCCACAGTCAGCGGTAGATCGAAAGTTATACAACGCTAATCTAGAAGTCGCTCAGCTTTCGAAGACAAAGATAAGCGATAGCTTAGGACAAGCTATCGCTACAGGAATGGCAGTGGAACCTAATGACCGCCCACGTTCTGTGGAATCTTGGATAAGACAATTTGAAACGTATAGGCGTGAACTAAGCCTTTCTTCTAAAAATCCTCAAATATTTTCCAAAAGAAAAACCGATGATACATACGTTTGGGGCTCATCGGTTTGGAATTCAATTTATGGTTGTATTGCTTGTTATGTCCTTATTGGTATTGTAGTGGGCGTCAGCTTTTTTGGCTCAATAAGACTTCCATTTGATAAGATGCCATCTTCTTGGTTTGTGACAGATTCCTTGTTTTTTACACTTATATATTCTCTTTCTTCCGTACTAATGAGACATGTGGAGAAAAAAGCAAAAAATATTATGGGTTGGGCCATCAGATTTTTCCCTATCGTTCATTTTTTAGGGACTGCTGGATTATCCTTTGCCAGCTTAGCTACTTTTATAAAGTTCTCCTCTGGTCAGGGACTGATAACATCCATTTCTACGCTTTTTCTTACTTTTCTTCTAGTTTGGCTATTCGTCTGGCTAGGATTCCGTTACGGTCTGATCACCTATCACAAAAATTTCTACACTCAAAAACCTATAATATTTTCGTGGTGGGAATCCACCCTGGCGGCTTTATCGATTTGCTTTCTGCTGTATCAACAAAACTTCAGAAATATTACGTATAACGAAGCATCGGCTTTTGGTGCGGTCGCTTTTTTAGCTCTAGCGATGGCTTTTGGGTTCACCAGCATGCACTATTACGACCTTTACGAAAATCACTACACGAAAGCTGAAAAAACAAGTATAGTATGCTCTGTTTGCCTTACTAGCTTTATCGTTGGCATTCTGGCCGGTTGGCCATTAAGTATGCATGATATGTGGCAGTAATAAAACTCTTTTAACGTGTCTCAAGGTCTCTCTCAAAAGGTGTGACGCACTTAGATAGATTCAGCTACATTCGGCTAAAGCCTAAAGAGAGAGCGATCACGACAGCATCTCGGCAGGTAACTAGCTCACAGCTATGATCGCTCTCTCTTCAGGTGTAACACCCTCGGCAAGCACTACCAAATTACGCCTTCCCCACTGGTACGTAATCAACCTGATTCAATCGAAGGACAGGCGGCTTCTTTAGCGCATCACCCACATCGGGCAGCATACGGCCCATATAGCGCTTAGCGTTCTTCCCTGACGTATGGCCGAGCCATTGCTGAATCTGGTGCTCCGTTTTACCGGCCTTCGCTAGATAGGTAGCGCACGAATGCCGCAGGCCGTGAGAAGCCAAATCACCGCGAACGAACCCACCGCAGCGTTTCACAATCCGCTTAATCAAGTCGGATAGGCCAGGAGCCGTATAGGTTTCACCCTTACGCACCTCACCGCTTTTAGTTGTCCACTGCTTCGGCTTCACCTTTATATAGCCGCGCCCCTTTTCAGTCTTAAACACTTCACGGATAGCTTCAACGCCGCGCCGTTCGTACATTGCCTTCAACGCCAGCAGCACCGCCCGGTCATCTTCAATCATGGGATGTACAACAGATTCAGCGCCACCCTTCAGCCTGTTGATCGTGATAGTATTTGCCTCAAAATCAATCTGTTCCCACTGAAGTAAAGCGGCTTCGCTGTTACGGAGACCGTGATTAAACGAAACCTCAATCAGTGAGATCGCAAGTTCAGGCCGCTTACGTGACCCAGCTGCCTCAATCAGCATCGATCTAATTTCGCCCAGTGTAAAAAACTTAGTCGGCGCTTCCTTTTCTTTCTTGCGCCGCGTTTTCCGGCTAGGAATATGTGAAAGCCCCATTAACTGCATAGTCTAGCCGCCTAGTTACGAATCTCCAGAACAATATACGTCATTATTCTGGAGATTCAGAGTCGGTTTCGTGAGGTTGGGGATATGGGGGCCATATGACCGACTGTTCAGATCTCTTTATCAACGTGGATATGGGCTTTCAGCGGTTGGGAAGATAGCGATTTATATTCTGAGCTTATATATCTACTGTGAATGAGTGAGTGCTACTGAGCTGATTCAGAGATTCCTTTCTCACATCGCTTTTCTACCTCAGTGTGCATCTCTAGCGCTTTACCTATGCGAATAGTAGAAATAACACGCCCACAGGTTACTTCTCTGGAAAGTGTCTGCATTCTCTCGCTGTTTATCGCGGCTGCGACCACTAGGAGAATGCCAAATACAACCTTAGCTGCTTCTTTAGGGATGACGAAACCTCTGCGATCAGATGGTTGAGTTAGTGTATTAGCCTTGCGAATGGAAGAGTCGCACCGGTTGTTATCTGCCGTGCTGCTTTCCTGGATGCGCTCATGCAACTGCGAAAGGGGCTGATTCATTAATGAAGCCTCAATTTGAATAAGCTCCTTTGGCTAGACCCCTCTGAGTTCTGTCAATGAATCTGAATGAGAGCGACGAAAAATAGCTCCTGCTTTTGTGCGATCGCAGATATAGCTATCAACCTTTTAGCGATACGATCAGCTTCTTAATACATCATCAAAAGGTTTAATGTTGTTGAGAACCATTCGTTTTCAACACTGCGTGTGATACCCTTTTTTCATTAGAAAACCTAGCAAAGCAGAAAAAAGGGTATCACACGCATAAGACAAAACCTCTGAAACCCTTTCACTCAGGTTGTTTCAGAGGTTTTGTCTTATGCGTGAATTTAGCGATCGCATGGCTGAGTTAGTGTATTAGCCTTGCGAATGGAAGAGTCGCACCGGTTGTTATCTGCCGTGCTGCTTTCCTGGATGCGCTCATGCAACTGCGAGAGGGGCTGATTCATTAATGAAGCCTCAATTTGAAACGCTCCATTTTGCTAGACCCCTCTGAGTTCTGTCAATGAATCCGAATGAGAGCGACGAAAAAATAGCTCCTGCTTTTGTGCGATTGCCGTTTAGAGAGAGCCTCTGTTGAAGACTGTGTAGTCTTTCCGTACGGATGTCTTTGCCACTTTGCTTCTCTATATGCACCAAAAACCACCGTTTTTGGAACTATTGGCCGAAACAGCAAAAACAGGAACTTTACAGCCTTTTTAGTGTGTCAAAACTTATTTCATTATCTATGCGCCTATAGCATGTTGCTCTTGCTGGTTTTGACACATGAAGGTCGGATATGCCAGAACCAGCACTAGGAGAGCCAAAAAAATGTGGGAAACGTTGAAAACTCGTTGAATAGTACAAACGATTTCGCAAGGGTTTCATGCGGAATACCGATGTTGACGGGGGTTGAGATCGCCGCTCTCAGAAATTGGAAGGTACGTCTTTGGATTGGAATTCCACCAACTTCTGGGTTTTCCCACGCTTTTTGGTACTCTCCAGTGTTGGTTGCATAGGCCTCAAGGCCTAAAGCGAATTTAGGCCTTGAGCCTCAAGCCTTTGAAGGGTTTCACTAAATATGATTCGGCTATGAGGATGCTACCGACTGCAAGTAGGAGGCGTTCTATGAGCGTAATTTTGGCGAACAGATCTGGGACATCTTCACAGTTCTGTTTCTCACTAACTTTTTGAATCTTTTTAGGAGTCCAAACCCATGCAAACTATTGAATTGACCATGACCGCGACCGAAAGTGCCTTGAGCCTCGCCCTCCCTCACTATCAGCTTATGCAGAGAATGCAAGCGGCGGTAGAAGGAAATATTCAAATCGAGGGGATGTGCATCCAAGCCGATCGACTCCCCCTAGGCGCTGCACTGCTCGGTTCATATGATCAGATAGAAACCCTTTCTCAGGGGCTAATCGGTCAGCTGGTAGCGGTGACCGACGTTAGAATTTGTTTTATTGAAGGTGATCCTGGTCTGGTGGGAGAGCCAGGCCGAGAGATTAACAGTGAGGGCGAAATTCAAGTTCCAGCCAATACTAAACTTCGCCTAGAGGGAACGGTTACCCTGCTAGATACCATTGGCATTCGGCTGAGTGCAGACTTCTTTGTCAAAGCAGGAGAGCCTAATGTCAGCTTCAAATTTACGCTGCCAGAGCCGCCAGATGGAGCCACACCATCCCTAGGCCCAGGAACTTTTTTACCTGATATTCCGTTGGTTCGAGCGCTCAATGTCAGTGCGCCAACCATTATTTTGACAACCACCAATGGCGCTTACGATCCTGTTTTAGATGCCAACGTCAATACAGGGATCAATTTTTACGGGAGCTTTGTTACTCAGGAATCAGGAGATCGCATCCTAGACCTGATTGGCGGTGTTCTCCAGGTTCGAGCCTTGGCGTTACATGCTTCTGCCTCCATCCTTGATGCCGATCCTACTAATGATAAATATGTCCTTGAAGGTGCTGTGCAGCGCGATGTCACCTTGGTGGAAGGAGAGAATTTTGGCCTCCGTTTTACTCGCTCAGATGTGGCTATCGAGATCTCTGGGGCACCACCAGAGCCCACCGCCAGCCTGTCTAATGATGTCGTTGTTGAGCTGGCAGAAGGGTTCTTGAGTGATAGCCCCATGACCACCACATTGGTGTTCACAGGGGGCATCAAGGCACAGTCAGAATCTGTCTCCGGATTTTTCACGCTGAATGGCACAGGGCGTTCTGCTCAGGGAGCACTCTCAGGAGAGATTCAAAACACCAGTGAGTGGGTAAATCCTTTTGGCATTCCAGGGATTACCCTGCGTCAGCTCTCTCTACAGATGGGCCTCACCTACAATTCTCCTTGGATTGATAATATCGGTCTTCAAGGCAATTTGCGGCTGGGTGCGATTGATGGCAGTGCCGCGATTTTAGTCGATATAAACGATCCCGATCAGTTTGTTCTGGCAGGCTCGACAGACCGCATCACCCTCTTGCAAATTCTCAGCTCGATGCGCCCCGAGACATTTATCGCCTACAATGCGCTGCCAGATGAATTTCGCCTGCCTGCTGAGAATATTGTCAATGTGGCGATGGAAGATGTCCTGCTCAACATTGTGCCAGTGCCGACTAGCATTGGCGGTGTTCAATTTAGAGAAGCCGGTATCACCTTCCAAAGTCGCTTGAATGTCTGGGGCTGGAATGCCAATGCGTTTTTGAACCTCGATAGATTCGATGGCCTGACGATGCGCGCAGATATGGATGCCCTGGATTTTGGTGCTAGCGTTTTGCAAGTCCTAGGGGCAAATGGAGAAGACTATCCTCAGCTCCGGTTCCGCCTGGGGCCGACGGTCGATTCTGAACTCCATGTGTCGGCTCTGGTATCTATGCTGGGCATTAGCCAAGAAGTCTTTATTCAGGCCAATTTAGAGGGGCTCGAATTTAGCATTGCCGGACAACTGTTTAATCAATTTGGGGCGCAGTTAGCAGTCACGACTCCTGGGGTTACTCAGCTCAGTGATTTCCAAGTTTCGGCTACCATGGAAAACGATCTGTTGCGATATCTCAAGGAGGAAGCAACAGAAGATATTCAACAGACTGCCGAAATGGCCATGTCCCGCATTGATACGGCCCAAGCTGCCGTGAATCGGGCTCAACAGTCGGTGAATATCTTTAGTCGAAACCTCAGTAATCGGCGGCGGCAGGTCACTCAAGAGCGCACAGCCGCAACACAGGGGGTGAGCAACGCTCAGCGCTCAGTGACTCAAGCTCAGGCACGGGTCAATCGGTTGCGTCAAGATATTCGCAGCCGAGAAGCGGAACTGAGCCGTCAACGCGGTCGCCAGCAGTGTACCAGCCTTCCATTTGTCGGTCGACGATGTGTGCCCGATCCCAGAGCGCTGCCTAGAATCACCCAGCTGGGATCAGAGATTGCGGGTCTTCAAGTGGCTCTCCGTTCGGCACAAGGCTTGCTGAGTGTGACCCAGCAAACCTTGCGGGGGGCGCGGCAGGCGGTGACAATTGTCCCTGTCGACGCGGATCCTCAAGTGGTGGCGCTGACGGCCTCTCTAGAAACTGCGACAGCTGGGCTGACGGCCGCCCAATCAACACTGTCGGGGGCTCGGACGTCACTAGGCATTTTGGCACCCGTAAGCCAGTTTATTCGTGAGCAAGGTTTAGAGCGCCTCATTGATGTGCGCTCTGCCCAGTTTGAGGCGAGTCTGGACGTAGCTGCGAATGGTGCCGTTGCGATGGCCATCGATGTTGTGTTTATGGAACAGCGCCATCAGGTGAGTCTAATGTTCGATTTCAACAGTCCGATGGTGAGTGTTCAAGCGTTTGCTGATCTGCTGTTGGAACTATAGGTTTAACCACTCATCAACTGGACAGTCCGAAGTTTCTGTTGAAGAACTAAGCGGCTAAAGGCGGTTGTTTCTGGGTTTCAGGAGGCTTGAATTTAGCGGCGAATAATTTAGCGAGAAGTAGAGTGGGCCTACGTTTCGCTAAAACCATCGGCTGTAGATGCTGAAGTGCCATCCGCACAATTTGCTCACTAGGCAAGCCATGCTTTGGCAGGGTCCGAAACCATTGAGGGAAATGTGCCCAAACGAGATTAGGCAGCTCTAAAGCAAGCACTTGCAGCAGTCCTAAGGCAATGGCATTGAGATTGACAAATCTCTCAAACGCTTCGACCTTAATCGCAACTTGCGCCTGGAAATCAGCATCGAAGTCAGCTAAGACCAGGTTCTTAGGCCAGCTAGAGGCTCTGGTCATAGAGCGTAGCCAAAAGCGATAGTCAAAGCCGCCGAGTAGCTGGACTAATGAGCGAAAGCAAACCTCAATTTTGAATCGCCAGCCATAGGCTTCAATCACTTGCGCTCCGGTGAGTGTGGTGTCACTAGAGAGCAAAATAATCTGCTTGCCGTTGGGCAATTGAGTCAGGACGAACAAGACTAATTCATCGGGACTATCCCAGTAGAAGTTAAAGCATTGGTAGTACACGGTTTGACGTTGGCCATAGAGCCAAACGACGGCTTGCGAGCAGGTCTCAATCGGGGCAAATAACGCTCTGAGTTTTACGTCAGCACCCCAGTCTCTAGGACGACCCGGCCCACGAACACTCGGATTGGCTGAAAAGACTGCCTTCGCAACGGTGGAAATCGCCACTCGACTGATGAGATGCAACCCCTGCGCTCGAAACGGTTTCAATACCTTAGCCGAAGCATAATAAGCATCCAAGATGGCATAGCTTCCCCGCTCCATATAGGCAACACAAACGGCTGCCATTTTATCCACTAGCGTCAGCTTAGGGCGCGCTAAGGGGTCAATGCCATCATGCAACTTTAAGACGATAGGGGCCGAAAATAGCGCTTTTCCCTGACCTAGCAACAGGCCCAGCGCACTGAAGTAGTGACCTCGTATCCACTCCGGTTTGTTGACATCTTCTGATTCCTGATGGAGACCTTTAACACCCGGCATTTTGCGTCCTTCCTTGCCGACTTTTATCCCATCGCCGAGATAGACCAGATGGCCTTTCAGGCGCTGGGCGGCGGGATGCGATGAGAGCCATCTGCCCCAGCGCCAGCAGATTTCATCCATCCTGAATGCCTTGGAGTGGAACCAGTGCAGCGCTGCTCCGTAATGCGATTCATCTAGCCCTAGGCCGTTCACATAGCTCGTCACGGCGGCTGGTTGATGGCTCAATAGCAGTCCCCATATCAACAGCACAAACCATTCAAACGGCACTTCTCGGCTGAAGGCAGGCCGTAGTTTATGCAGAATTTGCTCAATGCGGGCGTAAAGTTCCATAATTGAACTGGTTGTTTGTGATGATTCAACCAGTCTCGAACATTCCTTGCTCTTTGAGCAAAAGGAATGTTCGTTGCTTTTAGAGATGGCAGAACCCGCTCGAAGCGATGGCGAAGCCCGCCGTAGGCGATCTCATTGTGGAATCATTTCGTTATCCCAATCTTCGAGAAAAACTTCGGACTGTCCAGTCATCAAGACAAATAGCAGAATAGACATTATTGGGAATAAGAGGGTAAAAAGGCCCTCAAAGCCTTATTCAGAGGTCACTTCAGTCGTTTTTAGGCCGATCGATGAAACCCTTGTGTAAAGAGGGTTTCCACTATTGCTGATAATGTCTATTGTCTGGGGCAAACGCATACTGGGGTTATTTGCATTACCCCCCGAAAAGGCGCAATCCACTTTAAGACGTTTAAGACTCGCATTGAAAATAATTGCGCCTATTGCTGCATAAAGCCTTTGATACTGGTAAGTTCGGGCTTCGCCTGAGTGAGTGTCATAGGGCTTTTCATCTTAGCCATTAACACGCTCTGCCCTGATCTCGGCCGAGTGAGCGTGGCCTGCTTCTGCCTATGAGCATATGTCATTCCTCAAGGCGATCTCCAAATGACTATTCTTGAAGTATCAATAAAACCTGAGTACTATCTATCGATACTTTTGCTCACTTTTTACACTTAGTTTGGCACAGCCGAGCTTTGTGATCGTAAGGCTGTAAAAGTTTGTGTGACAGCTTCTTGCCTCGATTTTTAGAACTCACTGTCAGCGTAAATAAATTCTCTTTTCTGATATTTTCTGTCCTCAAAACGTCTGTCAAATAAGGCGTTTAGCCTAATCTAAAATCGTCAAAAGGGGATAAGAGAATGCGGCTTTAATCAGCCTATTGACCATCGAAAAACTATTAGACGTAATCAGAAAGGATGGCTTGAACTAGGCTACTAAGATTAGCTAGTAAAGCTAGGAAAAGTAGACGCTGTATTGTTGACTATTCTTACTTACACAGAGTATGCGTCATACTCTGCCTCAGCAAAATATGACAAAGAATATATGTACTACTAAGCTCGGCTTCTAGCCTGAGTCTTGACTGTCTCGATCTGGATTGAGCCTTTTCGGGGGGTTATGCAAAAAGCCCCATACTCCAGAGACCGAAAAAAAGTGTGGGAAAGCCCGGAAACTCGTTGATCAGCTCTTCAAGCCGCTTGAGCAACTAGCTCTGGATACCACCGCTCAAAGGTTTCACGCCAGTCGCCGTCGAGTACCTTCGTCCTAACCTGCAATAGAAGGTGTGCGCCCTCTTTACTCCATCGCATCTGCTGTTTCTTGACCATACGCTTGCTGATCACCTGATTAACCGTGGACTCGACAAAGCCAGTCGAGATTCTTTCGCCATTGCGATAGCGCTCACCGTAGTTAGTGATGAACGCTTGGTTGTTAAAAATATAAGTTCTGAACTCCTCTACCTTCTTAAACAGCTTGCCATGCTTAGAGGTTGTCTCCTCTGTACAAAGCGAGTCAACCAACCAATCTATCTCTTGCAGCGCCCGGTAGACATTGCCATGCCAGAGATACCACTTGATGCTTTCCACGGCCAGACCAATATCTTTATCCGGCCAGTCATCGGGGAAGGTGACGCCCTTGGCCATCTGAGTCATGACCGTGATACGCATCGTGATGTGGAACCAATCGAGCAAGTGTTCAGCCTGTGGATTGAGATAGAGCTGAAGATCTCGTACCGTATCACCACCATCCGAGAAAAAGGTAATCTGCTGATTCATCTGCATCCCTTGCGACTGAAGCACCTCAAACACCCGGCGTTTGGGCTTTTTGTCATAGGTACGCACGAGGCCAAAGCATTTAGACGTGCCATCATCGGCAATACTCTTGCCCGTGATCACTTCAAAGTGATTCGACTGTTTCGGATCGGACTGCGACTTAATCGCTCGGACATAGCCGCCGTCAATACCCATCGCCAGTGGCATGTCAGGCCGTGGCAGCGCTTCGCGTTCGTATTCAGAGCTGTCGATGTACATGAACTTCTCCTCCCCCAGCTCATCTTCTAGGCGCTGTGCCATCTGATGAGTATGGTTGCGGATAGTCGCCGCATTCAACTGTTCGTCAATGGGCAACACTTCCGCCAGAAGCTGGGCGCTTTGGTCAAAAGACATCAGTGCGGCAAACTTCGTCTCTAGATACAGCAGCTCAGGAGCCGTACGCTCAACGAGCAGGTCTGACAGCGGGCTAAGGCTCTTCTGGTCATGCGGCTGACAGTCGCAGTGAAAAAGGCGATCGCACTTCAGCTTCAGTTTGCCAAACAAGCTCCGGTAGATCAGCTTACGGCGATCCTTGATGCGGCGCGGCTGTTGGCAATCAGGGCAGGTTAGCTGCTGTTGTTGATAGTCCTCAACTTGCTGCGTGACCAGATGACGCTGAAGACCATGCAGAACTGTTTTCGCGTCTTTTAGCGTCAGTCCCAGCGTTGCTGGGGAGAGCGCATCCCGCTCTATTTGCACCACGTCCTGCACCACAGCAGGCCCACCGGCCTCATCTTCAAAGACGATCTGAACTTTGAATGGCATATCCTAGAACCTCAGCGAACAACCATTTGCGATCGCCTTCGGCATACTGCTGAAGACGACGATTCACCGCCCTGCGGTCGAATGCTTCTAGGCTCAGATACTTCTGAAGTAACAGCGCTTCTTCGCGGCGTGCTTCTAGCGTCTCAGGCCCGCCGTCTAAGATGTCAGCGATCACTTCATAGGCGTAGCAAAGCCCGTAATCCTGCTTTTTCTGCTGGAATGCCCAAGGGCCACCACAGTTTTCGGGTGGCACGGAGCGCTTGCCCGCCATGCAGATAGGCACCGCTAGCGGCTGCTCGGGGTACAAGATTTTCTCTACCCGCAGCTGATGCATCCAGTTATCGATGAAGTTGTAGTCATAGCGAAACTTTTCGCGTTCTCGCAGCTGCAAGTCAACCAGTCGCACGGCAGTAGGATCATCGCTGAAGGTTATGCCACCGTCGTGATAGACGCCGTAGCGCTTGCCGTGAATGATGAACTGATTGAGATGGGTGTCGCTCCAGCCCATCACGAGCTGAAGGCTGTAGTGCAAATCTGAGAGCGTACTGTCGCCACTGACCTGAAAGCGCCGCCAAATCATCGGGCTGATGTCAATGAGATGAACCTTCAGCTGGTAAACAATGGGGTCTACCGCATTAGACTTTTCAGTTGTTCTTGGCTGAGTCACGGATAATGCCTCACGTACTGAATTCTCAACGGGATGATTCTTTAGCAGTTCCCTTCTCTGGTGCCTTGTATGCTGTGCCGCAGTAGGGACAGAAGCGATGCTTCAAGGACGTAATCGGTGCATCGCATTGAACGCACTGGTGGCGTAGCTCACTGCCGCAGCGGTAGCAGTAGTGGGCATGGACATGCAACCACATCGAATCCGGTGCATGGCCCGGTGTCCAGCACTGTGGACAAAACTTCAGCGCCCCAGTCTCCTCGACAGCAATGCCTTTAACAACGGCATCTAAATGAGCTTCAGGAATATCCAGGGCGTAGGCCAACCCCTGCCGCGTCTTAGTTTTGAGCACTGCGGTGTGTCCACTTTCAATCTTGCCGATGCTTTGGGCATGGACGCCGGACTTCTCGGCCACAGCCTGCTGGCTCATTCCAAGGGCTAACCGTAGCCGCCGAACATAGTCCGCTAGCGATTCTTCAGGCTTTGGGCGATTTGATGATTTCAAAGTGTGACGACAACCTGTGCAATAACCACTTACTTAAACGATAGAGTAAGAGCACAGCTTTTCCGCTTGGCGTTCACCATTCTTACGGCCAATGTCGATACCTTTAGCGATGGTTGCTACGCAGTTTCTAGAGCGGCCTGGATTAGCGAAGAAGACGATAGAATCCTACGAGCGCACGCTGATGCCGCTGCTCAGTGAGTACGGCAGTTGGCCGATTGAAATTTGCGATCGCGCCATCCTTACCGACTATCTCGATGGGCTTTCGCATCTGGCTTATACGACGCATCATCGGCATCAGGCGATCATCCAAGCGTTGTTCAACTATGCGGTGGAACAACAGCATATCAAGGCTAATCCGATTGCCAAGCTGAAGCGGCGCAAGCCTGATGCAGATAAGGGTGAACATGCCTCTGATGAGACGATTCGCTATCTAAATTCAGACCAGATTAAGCGGATGTATCGGGCAGTTGAAGTAGACTGTCGTACCCATACAATAGTCAGGGTGCTGCATCGTAGCGGCGCACGAATTTCAGAGCTACTTGCCCTTGACTTAGATGCCGTCGATTTGGAGCAGCGCAAGTTTCAGGTGATTGGCAAAGGCAACAAGCAGCGGTGGTGCTTTTTCAGTGAGGATGCCGCTCAGCTGCTGATTCAGTATCTGAAGCACTATCGGCACCCTAGCTGTTCTGCTCTGTTCACCGCACAACAACCGATAGCAGGCTCAGTCGGGCGGATCAGCTATCGCACAGTTCATCAGAACTGGCGGCGATTGATTGCAGAGATTCCCGAGCTGGAAGGTGCTAGGCTGCACGACTTGCGTCATACCTTTGCTACAGAGCGAGTAGGGCTAATGGGCATTGAGGAGTTGAGGGCACTGATGGGTCACGAGTCGATTATGACCACATTACGCTATCAAAAGGTGACCTCAGCGAGGGCAGAAACGGTGGCTCAAAGTGCGCTACAGGCAATAGCTAATAACGCTGACAAAATATAGAGCTGATTTATTCCTTAGCATCAAACGAGCAAAGTACCTCAACTACTCTGCTTCAGCAAACTGTGGCTAAGAGCGTGTGTACTAATCAGGCAAAGGCTTGCGCGGAGCGGAATAGCGATGCTTTCAGATGCTGATCAACGAGTTTCCCGGCTTTCCCACACTTTTTTTCGGTCTCCATACTCCACGATTGTCTCTATAAGAGCACCTAAAAGAAGAGCACCTAAAAGTGGCCTTGTTGAGAAAAATAGAGGCCGTTTATAGTCAGCCAAACGCTAGAAGCTTCATTCTTTCGTTGGCACAAATTTAGGATGCGTTTGCTCTGGATAACCGCCCATCAGACTGGCAATGTAAACCAAACGGTGACACCTCCTGTTGGCACCGTTGCGATGCCTATATTGCCCCCGTGGGCGGCCACAATTTCACGGCAAATGTACAGACCTAAGCCCTGGCCTGTCTGCTGTTTAGGTTGCTTGCCCCGCACGTATATCTCAAAGAGATCCGCTCGTTTCGTGGCGTCTATACCTCGACCATTATCGGTAACGGTGCAGCGCACCCAACGGCCCAAAGAATTTTGATACTGCGTCGCGCTCAGGGTCACGGTTACCCGGTCAGGGTTATATTTCGCCGCATTATCTATCAGATTTTCAAACACCCGCTGAATCTGGCTCTTATCGGCCTGAACCACCGGTAAATCTACTGGAATTTGAGAAATGAGCGTGACGGCAGGTGCGCTATTGGCAAACTTAGGACGATACGTCGTCAGCAAGCTATCACTCAGATGATGCAAATTCACCGACGTCGGCTGCATCGCTGAGCGCCACACATCGGCAGATCGCACCTCCGTCAGGCTGTCCATGAGCTGAAGCTGGCGATCGCAGCTCTGCTGAATCAGCGCGATCGCCTCTTTTTCCACCACGACCGCATCCATTTGCACATCATGACTATCGTTTTTGGCGCGAAACACAATTCCCTGCACCACGCTAGAAATGCCCATCGCCACATTGCGCAAATCGTGGTTCATCGCATGGGCATAAATTTGGAGCGCTGACTGAGCGGTCTGGCGATCGCGCATTTCCTGACGCAGCGATCGCGTTCTTTCCTCCACCGCCTGCTGCAAATCTTGCTCTCTTTGCCCCAGCACATACAGCATGTACTCAAGCGCGCGCGCCAGCTGCCCCGGCTCATCTTTACGCACCGCTAGCGAGGTTAGGTTTTCATCTTTTAGCACCGCTGGCTGGCTGCCATCTACAGGACACGCACTAATCTGCTTTGCCGTGCCTGTAAGAATCTTCAAAGGCTGAATCACCGTCCGCCACAACAGTAAATTAGCGGTGAAAAACAGCGCCCCAAAAATACCTAAAAACGTCTTAGTCACCGTCCACAAATTCTGTCTGCCCCGTGCAAAAATCATATCGGCGGGAACATAGACCATTTGAGTCGCGACAATCTCGTTGAGGTGCCACCCGAAACCATTGCGATCTCCATACAGGTTTAGCAGCGGTACCGGTGCATCTTTGGGATGACCATGGCAAGCCAAACAGCTCTTGTCGTTGACCACTAAAGGCCTTGCTAGGTAAAAAAACTTTTGGTCGTCTAGCGTTCTGTAGCCTGAGATCGTTTCAGGGGGCGCAGCGGTTAGCGGCTTTAGCTGAGGATATAACGCGGCTTCAAAGCTATCTGCTAGGTCAGCAGTATTCGTGGGGTTTACCGCCGCTTCTTTGTACAGGTAATCGAGAAAGCTAGGATCTTGCTGCCTGAAGTTGGAGAAAATGCTGCGAGCGGCAAAATTAGGAATAATCTCTTGGGTAAAGCGATTGTCAGCAACTGAGTAGGCTTCGACCAAAGGCTGAATATTGTCTTGAGTGTAGTCGCGGGCGGACTGCATCGCGGTGAGAACAATCTCTGCTCGCTCTCGCACAGTTTGCTCCGCTTGGGCATTGAGATGCCGAGACAAGGTAAATATGGTTGCGCTACCACCTAGTAGCCAAATAAGCGCTAACAGCACACTAAACTTTGTGCCCAGACTGCCCAATTTCATCGCGTTGCCTCAAGCTGTCAGCTGTGGAATTTAAGCGATTTATGATCTTATCTTTCTGTTTTTGAGTGTATCGTGCTGGGGCTATTCAGGCGCTGAGCTGACATTCCCAAAGGGCTAGCTGAGTGCGATCGCGCACCCCCACCCGGCTCAGCAAACTGCTGACGTGGTTTTTTACTGTCTTCTCAGCAATGTGTAGCATTCCAGCAATTTCCCGATTGCTCGCACCCTTAGCCACCAAACCAAGTACCTCTTGCTCCCTCGGCGTAATGCCTTTGCGGCTAGTCGGCTGCTTTACCACCGACAAAGGCTTCAGCTGCTGACAAAGCCGACGGCTCAGGCTCGGCCCAATTTGCAAATACCCTTTGTGCGTTGCCTGGATAATACACACAAAATCTTCCGGCGGCGTGTTTTTGAGCACGTAGCCCGAAGCTCCTTTCTGCATAGCTTCGACCAAATGCTCATCATCTTCAAAAGCAGTCAAAATCAGCACTCTAGCATTTGGTAAGGCTTGAAGAATCGCTGCTGTCGCGCTCACTCCATCCATCACCGGCATATTGATATCCATAAGAATGACATCGGGCCGCAGAGACAAGGCCTGATCGATTGCCGCTTGCCCATTCGCCGCTTCCCCCACTACTTGCAGAGCACTTTCTGCTTGGCAAATTGACTTCAGCCCGTAGCGAACAATGTCTTCATCATCTACTAGCAGCACTTGAATTGGGACTGCGGAAGAATTTGTATCAACTTTTGTGGTACTTTCCATCGGGATATGCTCCATTCCACTGGCTGTTTTGTAGGTTATAAGCCCAGATTAAAGTACCAACTCTTTTCAAAATGAGAACCCACTGAGAGGGCGCTGTGTTAACCCTAATCGTTCGAGAACGAAAAAAAGTGTGGGGTGCGATTCGTTCCTGTACGAAAGGCTGAAAGCTAATAAGACAGCAGTCGTCACTATCCAAGTAAGACATACGGCTAGGGTTCAACGGTTATGCCGTCTAGGTAGCGGTAGACGCTAGCCTTCGAGAGAGAGTACTCTTCCATGAGGTCTTTGATTAGATCACCGTCTATCCGCTTCTGTTGCAACTCGATACATTCATCCTCCGTCAAACGCGTCCTCCTTACTAGATGAACGCCGTTTGCTTTGGCATTGCGGATGCCGTCCATCTGGCGCTCAGCGCGAATCTCGGTCTCGAACTGCGCGATCGCACCGAGCATATTGAAGAGCAACCGGCCAGTGGCATCACCTGTATCAATACTCTTTAAGTTGACCTGCTTATCTTGCAGCTGCTCAGCTAACTAGCAGAGGTGCAGCGTAGAGCGAGCCAGTCTATCAAGACGAGTGACTACCAACGTGTCGCCCTCCCGGATATATTCCAGGCAGGCCTTCAGCCGAGGCCGCGTATTCGAGGTTCCGGTTCGCTTCTCCTTGAATATTTTGTTGCAGTCCTTCAGCTTATCGAGCTGTACATCGAGACTCTGACCAACCGAACTCACCCGTGCATAGCCAACGACTGACATAATGACCTCTTAAATGTCTCATTATGACCCCTGAGCGGGATACGTGCGAAAACGTTCACCTCGGCCTGAAAGCACTGGTATATAAGGGTTTCAGATCTGGGAACCTGAGTAGTACACTCTAGCGGATGGCTGAAGCCACGGCTTGCTGCTACAGAGTATTCATAAGACTCTGTAGCTAATCAAAAAAGTCGGTATTGTTCAGCAAGGCATCACTTCCACAGAAGCGTATTGAATGCCTACTCCAGTGGCAGTTTTTATTCACCCACACGTTACTTCTTGGTAGGGGAGGTGATAGCCTGTACGCTACTGATCAGCTAGCTCCTACATGCTAAAACGCCGCTATAAAGGTAATTCCAAACCTTACGTGTATCTCTATCAGTTTTATGCGTTACGAAATTTGAGCAAATACGGTTGCTTCCGAAGAAGGTCTAACTGAAGTTATCTGAGGATACTAGAAGTCACTTCCATAGACCTAATGACAGCGTTATTATACCTGTCTGATAGTAATTTTTAGTGTCTACTTTTGTAGCTCATCAACTGGAGAATAGCCCAAGAATTAGTGACTGATCGCGCGAGATGCGGTCGCACAGCACTCGATTTCACCTGCCATGTGATCGCACCGCAAGCCTAAATCCGGTTACAACGTCCTGTCACAATCGAAGCTAAGTCAAGCACTGCAAGGGTTACACGCTGAATATACTCCTCACGCCTTCGCTATTTTTCTTTGTAGTACACTCTAAAAGCCTTTCTACATAAGCATCACAGCCTGAGGTGAACGTTTTCGCACGTATCCTGCTCAGGGGTCTTCTAGGTTGGCCCACTGCGGATGCTTCAGCGCTTTACCGCCCACTATCTGCTCGATACCGGGAAGCTTCGCGCCACCGCCCAGAATGAATCGCTGTGAGCTGTCGTTGCCGATGAAGGCGATCGC
>Ga0209194_1000820_pt1 | contig 22172 bp, 43 predicted proteins | sample COGITO_mtgs_1004_FD_184787 | JGI IMG/M metagenome (GOLD analysis project Ga0209194, IMG submission 184787) | Pelagic marine microbial communities from North Sea - COGITO_mtgs_100413 (SPAdes) (version 2) | ecosystem: Environmental > Aquatic > Marine > Epipelagic ...
CGGCTGTTGCTGCATGGGCGGCTGTTGCTGCATGGGCGGCTGTTGCTGCATGGGCGGCTGTTGCTGCATGGGCGGCTGTTGCTGCATGGGCGGCTGTTGCTGGTTAGTGCCAGGCATGTTTACACCACCGCCGCCAACGGGCGTTTGTGAGGCACCTGGTGGAAGTTGATATTGTTGACCACCGAACAAAGTTTCAGCATCGGGGCCGTTCTGAATTTCAGTACCATAACCAACAAAATCAATCGCAACAGGATTGATATACAAACCAGGTGTGTGTGTGCGATCTGTTGGGACGTTCACTTTCACGTTGGTTGCAACAGCGATGTAATCACCACATTTGATTTCATGCGCTTCAAGTTGACGATAGGCACCGTTTTCAAACTTATACATAGGCGGCGCATAACCGTTCTTGAACGTAAGAACGTAACAACCTGCATAGCCTTCACGGTTCGCAAATGGTTGACCGTTGCTGTCAACACCGTCACCATCGTTGTATTTCCATGAAAATTTAGGCGGCGCACCGTTGGGATAACCCGCAGCTTGTTCAGCCGCCATTGCGGGCCAAATATCACGTTGAAATTCATCCTTGGGAAATGCAACACCAAATGCCCATTCTTCTTTTGGCTGCCCATTTTGATCAAGCTTGGGTTGCTTGGTTTGAACATCTTTGACGATCTGCGATTTGCCAGGATTACCCCAAACAATACGCCCAACGCCGGTTTTGATTTCAAGTGCCATTCTGATTTTTTCCTTTTCTTCAGATGATTAAGTATTGAAGATGCGTTGCGCTTTTTTGTTCGCGTCAATGCGTTTCAATTTCATGCCTGTTTGTGGTCTGTAAGTCAACGCTTTAACCGCTGTTTCATTAGCGTGTTTTTTAATTGCTTGATTAGGTGTGATCATCTTTCCTGAAACAACGTCAACACCGGTTAAAGCTTCAATCATTTCGGGCGTTATACCTTTTGCCCATGTTGTATTTCCTAAACCACGTTCAATTGCGTAGTTTTCAACAACTTCACCTTTCATACTTCTGTTTATCGCTAATTCTTCAAGTGCTTCAAGCCTTGAAATCAAAGCCGATTTTGCGCGATAGAGCGTGTCTAATTCAAAAGATAACAAAGCGTTATCAATTTCATCATCGTGCGCAACTGTTGAAGCCTCAATTGAATTCATACTTGCCATTCTTGCGGCGGGGCAATTGAAAAGTGATGGGCATTTTGCGCAATGTGAACCGGTGTTCAAATCTTCAGACAAGTTTGAAAGCGTATCATAAACCTTTTGCCAAAGTTTTACAAATTCACCATAATCAATTTGCCACGATCTTACAGAACCTAACGGATGACCTGGACGGGGTTGAATTACCGTAAATTTAATTTGCGCAATGGTGTGTTGCGGGTTCTGAATGAAATAACCAATCGCATGTGCAATCAACGTCCAATTCATATCAGGTTCAACAATCCGCCAACCATATTTGAAATCGTCAATGTGAAGAATTCCGTTTTTAACACCGATGTGATCCGCACGGCAATTGACTTGAAATAAATCATTACCAAAAGAACTTTCAAATTCTACTGAACCCGCATGTTCTTCAATGTAATTGTTATAATCACCAACATGTTCAGCAATGTCTTGTGTGATGAAAAAACCGTTTGGCGCTTTTTGATCAATGAAATCATTTTCAATACGATCTGAACAAAAAGTTCTTTGCGCAAGCCAATGTGCAGCGTTTCCTTCATCCCGTCCGTCAACAATCGGGGCGGCGTTCATGGGCGAATTTTCGCCGCCCATGAGCCTTGAACCGTTGCAATTCATCAGGCGGTTTAGACTTGTTGCATCGGTTGTGAACATTTGAGTTAACCCCATTTTCCATCACGTTGCAGCAATTGTACCGCATATGCGATCATGTTCGGTTGTGCTGCAATATCGGTGATCGCGGTCAATTGCACTTGGAACGCACCGGCCATTTCAGCGGTAATTTTCGCCAAGTAATCAGCGTTCACCATTGGTTGACCGGCTTCATCACGTTTCTGCATTTGTGCGGAAAGATGTTGCATGAACGTGTGAAAATCCATGCCTTCAGCGGCGGGCGCGGGTGCAGGGGTTGGCGGCGCTGTTTGCTGAACCGGCGCGGGCTGTTGCTGTTGATCAACGGGCGGCATTGGTGGTGCAGTTTGTGCGACAGGCGCAACGGGTGGTGGAATTTGCTGAACCGGCGCGGGTTGTTGCTGTTGATCAACGGGCGGCATTGGTGGTGATGTTACAGGTGTGACATTTGGCATCGGTGCAACGGGGGCAACAGGTGCAGGGGATTGCGCAACAGCGGATTTAAGTTCAGCTTCAACCGATGCGACAAATGCAGGATCAAGCTTTTTCTTTTTGCGCCAAGTGTCATCCTTGTTTTGCGCTTTTGACGGTGCATGAATGCGATCATCCCAAGGAACACCGTCACTATCAACAGCGGGGGCTTGTGTGTTCACCGGCGCGTTTTCATCATCTTCATCACGGACGGGCGCGGGCATTGCTGGTGTTTGACCAGAACCAAAATGACCGGCAACGAATTTTGCAAGTTCATCACCGGTTTCAAACGTTAAGGTAAGTGTTGGTTTCATGATTTTTGTTCCTTAATCTTGGGTTATCTGTCAGATTGACATAAACCACTGTTGACACCGATGCAACAGGAATTTAACAGTGTGGTCAAGTTATGAGGGATTAAAAATCATGGAACTTAGCGTAAGTTGTGACACTTTCGTTAGATTGGCAAAAATTGCTTCATCTAATGATGCGGGTTATCTTAAATCAATCTGGTTAGAAATTACCGATAAAGGTGATGTTCTAGCAATCGCAACAAATCGCAAAATTGCAGCGATTGAACACCTTGGAATGATCAAAGCCGATCCTGGTAAAATGAACGTTTGTGTTGATGAAGCATTTGTTCAGCAATGCCAAACTGAAACAGCGTTCAACGGAACTATCACTTTCGTAAATAATCCCGTCCTAAAATTCGTAAGTGCTAAAACAAGTCTTGGTTATGTTCACGCAACCAACGCGGGTGTTTACACCGATGGTAAAAATGAATTTGAAACTTGGCGTGATTGGTTTCCTGATGAAATGCCGAAAAAAACCAATGGTGGTATTTTCAGCAATCTTGATAATTTAGCATTGTTGGCATCAAGCGCACCAACCGCTTCAGTTGTTTTTCAAAAATGGATTGATGCGGAAAAACCGGTAATGGTGCGCGATGTTCATGATGACAAATGGGTTGGGCTTTTCATGCCGCGCCCTGATGCAAAAAATCGTTCACCTGAACCGTTCGCAATTCCAACATGGGTTGAAAAAACATGATCCCTGTAAGTTGCCGTGTTAAACACGATCCCGAAAATGGGACGTATGGGGATTGTTTGCGGGCTGTTGTCGCGTCCATACTTGAAATTGAACCACCTGAAAACGTTCCCCATTTCTTTCATGACAATCCTGGTGGTGATGAAGGTCATGAACGTTTGCGTGAATTTCTTAAAACGCAAGGTCTTGTTCCGTTCATGACTTATTTCAGCGGCGATGACAGTTTAGAAAACGTTCTTCAAACACAACAGTCAATTAACCCTGATGTTCATTTTGCGCTTTTCTGTCAAAGTGAAACGGCTGATCATGTGGTTGTTTGCTGCAATGGTAAAGTTGTTCATAACCCGTCATGGGTTCAAGGCAGTGTGACCGGCCCGAATTCAAACGGGTATTGGGGCGTTATGGTGTTTGCGAAATGTTGATTAAAAACGGTAAATTTTGGCTTGGTGATTGTCTTGAATTGATGAAAGACATTCCTGATGGTTCTGTTGATATGATTTTATGTGATTTACCCTATGGAACTACACGAAATAAATGGGACACTGTAATTCCGTTTGAGCCGTTGTGGGAACAATACTGGCGTGTTGCAAAACCAAATGCAGCAGTTGTTTTAACAGCACAAACACCTTTTGATAAACTACTTGGTTCATCGCAAATTCAATTTTTAAAATATGAATGGGTTTGGAATAAAATGCGTGGAACAGGTCATTTAAACGCAAAAAAACAACCAATGAAATCACATGAAAATTGTTTAGTTTTTTATCGCAAACAATGTTTTTACAACCCGCAAAAAACATTTGGTCATAGTAATTATGAAACAAGTGAAAATAGCGCGTCTGATAATTACAACAAGGTTGTAGGAACTAAAACCAAAAACACAGATGGTTCGCGTTATCCCGTCACAATTCAAGATTTCAAGATTAAGAAAAATCCCGAACACCCAACGCAAAAACCGGTTGGGTTGTTTGAATACCTGATCAAGACGTATACAAATGAAGGTGAAACCGTCCTGGATAATTGCGCCGGTTCAGGTACAACAGCCGTTGCTTGTGAGAACACAAACCGCAAATGGATTTGCATTGAACAATTGCCTGAATATTATTATCCGGCGGTAATGCGGGTGGCATCATTACCATGATCACGTTACGCCCTGATCAATTCAATCTGAAGATTGGTATTTATGGCGGTTGGGAAACCGGTAAATCAAACATGCTTGCCGTGTTGCCAACGGGCGGCGGTAAATCAATCGTTATGTCAGATATTATTCTTGATAAATATCAACTTGGTTATCGTCAAATTATCATGGCGCACCGGACGGAACTTGTTGGTCAAATGTCTGTTCACGTTGGGCGGCGTGGTATTAAACATCGGATTATTGCGCCTAAAAATGTCGTTCGCCAAGTCATTGAAGAACATAGAAGTGAATTCAACGGTTATTCTTTTGTTAATCCAACGGCAAATTGTTCAGTTGGCGGTGTTGATACGATCCTTTCACGCGCTGATGAATTGAAAGAATGGGCTGAACAGCAAGAACACTGGTACATTGATGAAGCGCACCACGTTTTGCGCGGTAACAAATGGGGAAAGTGCGTTGATCTTTTCCCCCGTGCGCTTGGATTAGGCGTAACCGCAACACCTGAACGCGCCGATGGTCAAGGGCTTGGAATTCATTCAGACGGTGTTTTTCACGAAATGGTTCAAGGTCCAACCATGCGTGAACTTATAGATCAAGGGGCGCTATGTGATTATGAAATTGTTATTCCTGAAAGTGATTTTGAAGTTCCTGAACAAGTTGCACCTGGTGGTGATTATTCACCTAAAAAAATGCGTGAAGCTTCAGAAAAATCACACATTGTTGGCGATGTTGTTAAGGAATACATCAAATACGCAATGGGGAAACGCGCAATCGTTTTCGCTACCGATGTTGAAACGTCAAACGAAATTGCCAAAAACTTCAATGCGCAAGGAATTGCCGCCGCGTCGGTATCTGCTAAGACACCGCCCGAAGTAAGGGCTGATTATATTCGTCGCTTTAGGGATGGTCGTTTAACTGTTCTGGTGAATGTTGATTTGTTCGGTGAAGGTTTTGATGTACCGGCTGTTGAAGTTGTAATAATGGCTAGACCAACCGCAAGCCTTGCTGTTTTTCTTCAGCAATTCGGGCGCGTGTTGCGCACCATGCTTGGTAAACAATACGGTTTGGTTATTGATCATGTTTCAAATTGGAAGCGTCACGGGTTCCCCGATAAGCCGCGATTGTGGACGCTAGACCGGCGTGACAAGCGCGGTAAAAAAGAACCTGATCCTGAAGATATTCCGCTAACGGTTTGCAAAGGTTGTTCCCGTCCATACGAACGATTTTATACAGCTTGCCCGCATTGTGGATTAGAACCACCGATTATAACAGCCGTTCGCAATCTTGAACAAATTGACGGTGATCTTGTTTTGCTTGATCGTGCAAAGCTTGAAGAATTGCGTAAAGCGGCTGAACTACCTTCACCGGCTGATGTTGCCCAACGTACAGCACATGTTGCGGGCGGTGGTGCTGGTACACTTGCGGCGCGTCAACAAATCGAAAGAATTCAAACGCAACAAAAACTTGAAGCAACAATAAATCAATGGGCCGGTATTCAACGCGCAAAAGGGCGTTCGGATCGTGAAAGTCACAAACGGTTTTTCATTGCAACCGGTGTTGATGTTTTAAGTGCGCTTGCTGAACCCCGTGCAAAGATGGACGGATTAACAAATACAATAGAAGGATGGATTAACAATGCCACCAGTTGAAGATAGGCGCGATATGGTCAATCATCCACCACATTACACAAATCATCCATCTGGTGTTGAATGCATTACTGTTACAGAGCATATGAATTTCAACAACGGCAATGCGATTAAATACATTTGGCGGGCTGATGAAAAAGGCAATGCTATTGAAGATTTAGAAAAGGCCCGTTGGTATATTGAACGTGAAATTCAACGTAGAAAGAAAATGAAAACCGATGTCTGAAATGAGTGAAACAGACCAGATTTGCACGGATTGTTGCGATGACCAGTGAAGCCGCTGTTCAATCCGCCACGCGGCGCGATCATGCCTATATTGGTCCCATGTGGCGCAACAATTCAGGCGCTTGCTATGATGAACGCGGGCGATTGATCCGGTACGGGTTGGGCAATGACAGCGCCCAAATCAACCAGGAAATCAAGTCTAGCGATCTGATAGGTATCACGCCGGTTCTGATCACACCGACCATGTACGGGCAAATTTTGGGGGTGTTCACCGCCTATGAATGCAAACCGTCCGGTTGGCGATACAATTCGGTTCCATCAAAATCAAATCGTGACATAGCGCAAAACAAGTTTCACAACATCGTTCGGGATGCGGGCGGTTTTGCGGGTTTCGTAAGTGATCCAAACGATATACATTCGATAATTAGACGGGGATAAAAACAATGAAACACGGTGACAAAATCAAGAAAGAAATTTTGCATCAGGGGTGCATGATTTGGGCTGAAGACGTTTCAAAGCTTTCAGCGCGGGCAATTGGTAAACGCATGAATGGTTATACACATTCAGCGGTTCTTTACCATTTTGGGACGTTTGAAAAGCTGAAGAATGCAATTGCCCAACATGCTGTTGAAACAGATTTTGAAGCTGTTGTTCGGCAATTGCAAGCTGTTGATCATCCGGCTTTAAGTCTTTTGAAAAGCGCAACACCGCGATAGTTTTGTTCTTTGTGAAGTTTCCACCATTGCGGAACATTTGTGATGATCCATATCCAAGATTTCAGATGTAAATCAGCTTTTAATTCGTTACAAGCGCGGCAAGCTTTCACTTTTATCTTACCGTTTTGACTTTTTGCAACTATATGATCACTTGTGCATTGCAAACCGTCACCGGTTCTATGGTTCATTACGCGATCACACCAATAACACTTGGTAATTCTTTTCTTACGTTTCACCATTTGTAACTAATTCCATAAATTCAGCAAAAGCTTCACCTTCAGTTGCAAAACCTTTGTGATGATTTTCATCAATGTAAACATCAAACCAAGGCGTGAAGTGAGTAACACGCCTTATTGAATATTGATCTATTTCAGCGATTTTAACCACAGTCTAACTATTATCTTTCAACCATTTTTTCAAAATGCGTTTGGCTTCACCGTTGTTTCCGGTTGGGCAAATTTCTTTTGAATAACCAGTTTGCGGACTGATCCCGCTAAGAACCCCGTTTTCATCAATGAACCCAACAAGGTCATTACCTTGACGAATTTCATAACCATCATCTTTGTGAATTGCTCTTAACTGCATTTTTCTTGCCTTTCGCTTTTCTTATCAGATAGTGAAAAGAACCATCTGGTTGTTTCTTTTGAAACAATTGTGCTTCATCGCGTTCGTAATATCCGTTCGCATGTTCCATCATGAACCGCAACGGGCGGCGTTGTTCTTTCGCCATTCCGTAACAAGCAATTTCACCAGGTTCAGCCGATGTAAACCATTGATCAATTTCTTCTTTTTGGGTGAAAATTTGCATGTATTGCAATCCTGTTTTGATTTGAAAATCTGCAACTTCACTTGGTTTTGCGTCAAACCAATGTGGCATTTTTTCTTGTGTTTCTTTTGAAAATCGCCAACCCGTCCGAATTGAACAACGTGTTTTTTCAATCATGCGCCCTGCAAAATTCAAGCGCCATGCGAATTCAAACAGGTTCCATCTATATTGTTGAAACATGATCAAATCATTCCATATTCAATTGCGAGATTTTCACGCAATGTTACTTTTGATGTATCGTGATCAAAAGTACACGAAAGATTTGAAATCCAAACAGGTTCATCAGACCATTCATGTTCAAAAAGAAACTCGGTTTCTGTTTCACGCTTTAATTCAACATCAAGTTCAACCATATCGTTGCGGCGGGTCATTATCTTTCATCCCCTGAACCGCGTAAAACACCGCGTTCTTGACGATCTTTCAATTTTTGGACGTTGATCAATGCAGCATCGGCAAGCGTAATTCCAAGTTCATTGCAAGCGGCTGAAAGATACCAAAGAACATCACCAATTTCTTTTTTAAGTAATGCGTGGCGTTCATCGGTTAACTTCCCGTCTAGTTCGCACGATCCACCATGATCCCACACATGAATCAAACCATCATCACGCATGGCTTTGCCAACGTGTTCAGCGAATTCACCGGCTTCACCGTTCATTTTTAATGCGACGTATGCAAGCCCTATCGGTGTTCCCTGCCCTGGATAAACAGCGGTTCCCGTGGCAAGTGTCTGATACATGTTCAGGGCGTTGCGATCTGGAAATTCAGCGCATTCTTCAGCGAATTGCGCAAGCAAATCAGGTTTAATGTTGTTCATTTTTTCCACCTTGGATGAGTTTAAATTTTGGGGGTTTTGGCATGGATTGTTCTTGATGTTGATCAAGCGTCTTACATTGCCAATCGTAAACATCGTTTTTGTATTGATTATATTCATCAATCATTGAAACCGCAGCTTCACGTAAATCGTTGAAAACAGACCGGCGAACAATTCCAAAACGATACAACAAGTGATCAATCATTGCATTAAACCAGCTTGTCTTTTAATTGCTTCAGCGGTAACACCCATTTCAGCAAATACTTCAAGTTCAAAAGTTTCATCATCGCGGCGGAAACGTAGCGTTAAAGCCCGTCCTGATTTCGACACATCATAAAGCCCGCAAGATTTCTTAAAAGCGGCTTGCATTGCCTCATTGTGTTTTTGCTGATTTTCAATTACTTGATTTAATTTCACAAGTTCAGCTTCAAGGTGTTTGATGCGGGCTGTTTTAGAAGAAAGCATATGAAATACCCCAAATTATCAAAACCCATAAAATCAAAGAAATTGGCAAAACCCAAACCAATGCTTTGAAAAAACCTAAATCATCAACATGACGCGGTGTTCCATCTTCATCAGGTTCAATAGCCATTCTGTGAATTCTCCAATTGATAATAAATGTGATTGTTCATCGCTTTAGTGATCACATGACCGGCAAAAAGCGAAAGCAATAAAACTGCAAATGTTATTGTAAACTTAGCGGTCATCGTTCATTTCCTTGTTTGTTGAATGTAGGTCTAAGTTATTCACAAACAGGCGTCAACAAGTTTTTTGCCAAAACGTGCCATTTTTCGGTTGCTTGATCTGAGCACAAGATTTAGACAGATGGAACGCGCAAGCCGCTGATGATGACGCAAGGTATTGAAAACATGAAAAAAACCCTAAAATGCAAAGAAGTGGCACAACATATAGGGGTTCCCTTGCGTACATTCTACCGCATGTTGGGTGATAAAAGATTTCCCGTTGATCCAATTCCGAACACTAAACCGCGACTATGGCAAACCGCCGATGTTGACGCCTGGTTGGCGGGCGAATGATAGTGCAAGATTTCAATCAGGCTTCAGCTTTTACAAATGCACTTGGCGGCGGTGTTTTTGATTTTAGAGCGATACACGATCAACGCAAAGATATTCCTGCAATACCTTTCAGGGGGACTTTAAATGAATGTTGGGGTTCAATCGTCAATTATAACAATCAAGGATATGGTTGTTTTGCGGTGGTCAATCACTTGGACGGTAACGGGCGTGAATTAAACAACGTCCAATCGGTTCGCGCTCATTTCATAGATTTAGACAATCTCAACGCAATGATCAACATGCAGCGCGCAAGCCAATGGCAACCCGCGCCCGCGTTCGCTGTTCAATCATCGCCAAATAAAGCGCACGTATATTGGCCGGTTCAACCGTACTGCGACAATGACCGTTTCACACTTGTTCAACGCAAACTTGTTCAATTCTTTGATGGTGATCCGCGCATTATTGATGCAACCCGTGTCATGCGCTTGCCTGGTACGCTTCATCAAAAAGCTGAACCGGTTCTTGTTACATGTTTCAGCCTTGCCGGTTACGGTCAAGTCAACCCTGTTGAAACAATTGAGGCGGCTTTGTCACACATTAATGTGATGGAACACGTTTCAACACGCAAAGAACTTGGTGATCCTGAACTTGCTGCACCATCGGTTGAATGGTTGCAATTCGCGCTTAATAATTCTGATCCAAATGAATTTGATCGTGGTGAATGGATTAGTTTTAGCGCCGCATTTAAACAATCGGGTTGGAATTTAATTGATCCTGATACGCTTTTTGACATGTGGTCAAAATGGTGCGCAAGATATGAATACAATGATGAAGGTGAAAACCTGAAGCAATGGAACAGTGTTAGAGATACGCAAGTTGGTTGGAAATCAATCACCTATAAAATCCCTGCATTGTTGGCACATTTACGCCTTGCGGAAAAGAAACAACCCGCGCCGCTGAACGGGCCGGTGGATGCACCGCCCATGCCTAACAACCCCGATGCGCCACCAGTTGCGCCGGATATGCCCGCGCCGCCTGAACTTGATTGCAAAGGTGAACTGTTGACCGATACCGAACAACAGGTTTGGTTCAAAGGGTGTGTGTTTATTGAGAATTTCGGAACGATCCTTACCCCGTCCGGTAGGTTGATGAACGCTACAAAATTCAACGGTGCGTTTGGTGGTAAAAAATTCATTATTGATGAACATGCAAAAGTTGTAAACGAACCGTGGCAAGCCGCTTTGCGTTCAACGCTTTGGACAATTCCGAAAGCTGACCATATTCGTTTCTTACCGCATTTGGGTCACTTGAGTATTCACGTTGATGAACTTGATAGGCGCGGTGTCAATACATATAAACCTGCATTGATCAAATCACGCGCCGGTGATGTAACACCGTTCTTGAACCATCTTGCGTTGATCCTACCAAATGAAGATGACAGGCGCATATTGCTTGATTTCTTTGCGCACAATGCAAAATATCCAGGTTTCAAAATCCCTTGGTCTCCCTTGCTACAATCGGCTGAAGGTGTTGGCAAAGGTGTTTTCAAAGCGGTGATGAAGCATGTTATGGGTTCACCATATGTTTACTATCCCAAAGCTAAAGAAATGGTTGAAAGCGGTTCTAAATTTAACGCATGGATGCGGGCAAAACTGTTCATTCTTGTTGATGAAATTAAAACTGATGAACGCCGCGATATGATTGAAATCTTGAAAGATTTTATTTCTGAAAAAGAAATTGAAATTCAAGGTAAAGGTACTGATCAAGACAAAGAAGATAATTACAGTAACTGGATGTTTTTCAGCAATTGGAAAGATGCAATTCCGGTCAACAAGAATGCGCGGCGGTTCAGCATCAATTATAGCGTTTTGCAAACGGCTGAACAAATTTTAGATGCGGGCATGGATGATGCATATTTCAACCGGTTGTTCACATGGCTTGAAGGTGGTGGTTTAGAGATCATCGCGCACTATCTGCTAACCTATCCGATTGAACGCGGTGCAATCCCCATGAGAGCGCCCAACACGTCTAGCACGGTTGAAGCCTTGCGCCAATCACGCGGACCGCTAGAACAGCTTGTGATTGATGCGGTTGCGGATGAAATGCCAGGGTTCAAAGGCGGTTATGTGAGTTCGCAAGCTTTGGTAAATCGTATCAAAGCATCAGGTGCGCGGGCTGTTTCACCTAAGACGGTTTCAAGCGTTCTTGAACAGTTGGGTTATTTCTATATTGGTCGCGCAACACGTCCGTATTTTGTTGAAGATGCGGAAAACAAAACAGCCGTTTATCATACCAACCCTGAAGCGGTTGTTGATTATTTCGGGCAATGGCAAGGATATGAATAATGACCAAAGAACATAAACCAGTTGGAATTGCGCTAGTTATGCCGTTTCAAACACAAGTTGCTGTTTTTGACAGTTTCAAATCATGGCGTAAATATTATAAAAAAATAGGTTCGCCAATTAATCCTAAATGGGCAGATGGTGCCGCCGCGCTTGCGTCAACACATCGTGGAAGTAATGGAAAATATTGGTATTCAATCATTGTTCCTGAAGATGGAAATCTTGGAACAATCGTGCATGAGTGTTCACACATGGTTGATTACATTTGCGATGATAGTGGTGTTCCAATCAATATGGAAAACACCGAAATCAGGGCTTACATGTTAGGGGTCTTGTTTTTGGACGTTTGCGAGATTTTGCGCCGCCCTGTTGATGCATCTTAGTTTGTTGATTTGCCGATTTTAAAAGCGTTGATGAAGTTGCTAAATTCTTCTAATGCTTTTAAAATTTCATCGCTTTCTTCACAATCAAATTCAATCAAACCATCTTCATCAACTGAACAGTTCAATGAATTCGCAATTTCGGAAATCTGATCTGAAACCGATTGTTCAACATCACATTCATGAGTTTTGCGCACACTTTGAATTGTTGCCCAAATTCTACCGGCGTCCGAATGTTGGTCAATTTCAACATCTGTTAAAGGTTCTGATGTTGAATAAATTAGCGGTGCATTTCCTATGGTCATTTTGCATGTTTCCAAAAACCAACACGGCTTTCTTGAAACATCATTTCAGTTGTTGCGAAACTTTCCGCAAATCGTTCGGCAATTCCTGGTTCAGCTTCAAACGTATGCACACCGATAATACCGGCTTGAATTAGCGCACCACCGCAATTGCAACATGGCGGGTGTGTTACATATGCGGTGCAACCTTGAACACTAGTAGTTGCGTTGAAAATGGCGTTCGCTTCAGCGTGTTGAACCATCCTGTATTTCAACGGGCGGTTTTCATAGCGTTCAACCGTATCTTCAACACCGCGAGGAAAACCGTTGAAGCCCATCCCAACAACAACGCGGTTCGGATTGACGATCACGCAACCAACTTTTGTTGAAGGGTCTTTTGACCATTGCGCAACGTGAATTGCGAGCTCAAGAAATCGTCGATGGTTCATAGTTTTTCCAATACTAAAAAATAACTGTGATGGATGCGAGCGTGTTTCGCTCTACCTTTTCTATTCGGTCTTGGCATTCTGTTTTTAGCCGGTAAAATAAACAAATCTTTCAATCTAAAACCAAATTGATTTGCCCAATTCACAACATTTAAATGTGTGCAATGCATTTTATGATTGTGAATAATATCCTGACATTTGAAAACAACAATTCCTTTTTTTTTCAAAATTCTTGAGAATTCTTTCAAAGAACCAATGTAGTGACTTTCAAGTTCATCATAACGCCAATATCCTGCAAATCTTTTTGCCATGATCATATTACCGTTTCCGTTGCGATTTTTACGAACATATGTTAGAAACGGCGGATCAAAAACAACAGATTTTACACTTTCATTTTTCAAAGGTAAGTCTGTTGAAGATGCAAACTTACAATCTTTCAACGTCCAATCCATGTCGAACCTATGGACGGGTTTCTTCTTATCTTTATAGAATGAACCATTTCCAAAAGTTGCATCAACTTCAAAACCTTCAAGACAATGAAGTTCTAAAATCCAATCCAATATTTCATGCTGATCATAACTTACAGATTTTGGGTTGAATTCATCCATTGTCAACATTAAAACCCGCAAAGAAAGCTTGTTCAGGTTTCATTCGCTATTCCCCTTTGATCCGTTCAAAACACAAGCCCCTAATCATTGAATATCCTGGACGTTGGTTCAAGTGGTTTGACATTGCACCAGGGCTGATCCCGTAAAATTTAGATGCAGCGGCGGCGTTGCGGTATTCAAGACCGTCATCAATACACCTGATACGCCCTGATGATACGTCACGTTCACCATGAACGTTGCAATACGGCTTTGTTTCACGCGCTACAAGGGCGGCATGATTGGCGGCTTCATACGGGCTGTCAAACGTTGCCAACACCTTGATAATGACCCGTTCAACCGGTGCAACATATTGCCGCCATGCGCGGTTTTTACGTGCATCAGGGCATTCAAGCAATTGCCGGAATTGACATGATCCAACATACATTGCGCGGCGATCATCAGGACCATATTCGACAATGTGCAAATATGAACAATGTGCAAGGGCAGGATTGTTTAGATCAACGTTGAATTCAGCGTCTTTAACAACTTGTTTCGTGTTGGTGGTGTTAAGCGGTATCATTTTACAACCTCAAATTCAGGTATTGTGTTCCAATTCATCGGTCAAGTTTCCAATCGTTTGCAAAAATCTGATGAATGTCAAATTTATGCTTTTCAAGTTCATCAGATTGATGGTTAATAGACCAAAAACAACCACCTTCAATCGAATAAACAATATGTGGTTCACTTGTGCGATAAAAATCAAATTCATTAGTAACCTTGAGATTTCGCAACGCTTTTAAAAGTTCATCAAATGTCATCACTGTTATATCCCATTATAAACCAATTGTGACCGTCCCATTCAAGCATGGTTCCGCATGGTAGCGTTACCCAACCTTGTTTATCTTCCATGCTGCGGGCGAAATCAAAAACGCGGTAAATCGCCTGTTGCAATGTGAAACATGTTTCTTCTTTTCCGTTCGCAACCGCTTTGCACATTTTACCGGTGAAGTTGTGTTTCATAGTTGATAACTTACACGCATAATAGCGGTTCCTTCATAAACAGTTTGTTCAATCACGGCTTTGCGAACGGCTTCATCAAGTTGATGCAATTGTGTTTCACCAGGTATCAAGATCACTTGCGGGATAATGCCGCCCGAACGATCATTTACAGTGACGGTTAATTTCACTTGTTTCTTGCGTGGATTATCAATCATCGTCTTATATCCTGTTGTGTGTTGAATGTATTATTGACCGCATGGTTAGGTTTGTCAAATGGTTTAAGCGGGTTTTGCGTCATCCGCTGCAACGATCCGTTCAAAGGTGCGATCATGTACGGTTGCAAAGCCGTAGCGCCCTGCAAGGTGGTTGCTGATGGACGTGGTTGGAACACCATAGGCTTGCGCACAGGTGGCAATTGAGGGGTATTCTATACCATCGGTGACACAACGCACTGGCTTGCCCCGCTTTGACGCTTGCGGGCGATCTGTGGCGGTTTCTGCACCATATGTATCAAGGGCAGCGCATACCGATTGGGCGGCAACCATCCATTCAACATAATCTTGACCGCGCAACCAGGCGATAGGATCAACCGTGTCAAAAATATGTTGCGCTTTCTGAAGCGCGATCAAAACAGGGTCATCACCGGCAACAGTGTTCACGCGGTTTTTCACGCTAATCGCGGCGGCGATACCTTTGACGATCATTTTAATCTGTTGCAAATCGTCGCTGCTATCGGTTGGCGTTGATATGCTTTCACCCGCGCCGTCACCGCTATTTTCCAGGCTTGGAATTGGCGGGCGTGATGCGTCCGGTATCTTTGCATATTCATCAGGTGTGAATAGAGCATAGCAAAGATCATCGTCATCAGGTGACAATCTTTCACCCCTGGTTATTTTCATCATCAGTTCATCTTTTTCAGATTTAGTCATCTTTATCACCGTTTTCTATATTGCATGTAATTGAATGTAGTGGCGCGTTCATCGTCAATCAAGGGTTATTTTTGCTAAATTTTTAACATTTTTAAAATCGCTTAAATTTCTAAATTATTTTAATAAATTTCTAAATTATTTTAATATTACATCTTTAATCTTTAATTAGATTGGTGGAGTGATGTAAACACCCTAAATTCCCTAATAGCGACAGACTTTTATTTTTATGTTATATATCGAAGTATTATTTGAGGAAACAGAAGGTAATACAATAACGACATAACATATCATAGTGAAAACCTGAGAGAATAGGGAAATTACGTTTGCTTACATCATGACTAACTCTATGCAGTTAGTGTGTAAGATGTAATCTTAAATTTAAGTAAATTGAGCAAAAATAAACCCGTCCAAATTAATGAACGGGCGCAACTGCTATTTTAAAATAAATTGTCTGATCCTGGATTTCTTTGATCAATGGCGATTAATGCACCGCCTTTACCAGATGTTTGCCGAATGCACTTACCGTTAAAAAATGCATCCCATGAACCGGCGTAGTTTTTACGGATTTCACCACCGTTATATTTTTCAGCCCGCCCATAATTCCCCGTTACGGTTTTAGGTGGGTCAAATACCCGTTCTTTAAATTCAGGCGGGTATCTGAAATCTGTTTCAAAGGTTAAATATTCAGCCATTAAATCAAACCGAACAAAACCAAATCTTGTGTGATTTTCTTTGCGATTGTATCGCGCAAAATCTGATCAACTGGATTGATTGAACCCTGAAGTTCATGGTTCGCTTGAATTTCTTCAAGAACCGTCAAATAAGCCGTTACAACGGTGTGATCAAGGTTTGCGTTTGTGTGGTTTGCGATCAAAGCCCGCGCACCAAGCATTGCTGCTTCACCATGTTCGTTGTTGTCTGTTGCTGTTTCGATTTTATTTACAAGGTTTGTCATTGTTTCGTTCCATCTGTTTTGTTTCGTTGTCTTAGTTATAGCGATGGTTGTTGCGATGGTCAACAACTAATTTAAAATAAATGACCGCGTAAAAATTTAAGCGATCTTTGGCGGTAAATTTTACGGTTCCAAATAAGATGACGGTGATCACCTGGATTTTTTTTAGGAACAATTATCGCCAACGTCCGGTTGTGAAAATATTTACCAAACATTTCACCGCGATCTGATTTGATTTGTTTGATAACTTCAGCGCGTTGCAGAATTTTCAAACCTGCAACGCGCTTTACAGCAATTAACATCACGCAACCTTGTTCATATAATTGATTGCAGCTTTTTCAGATTTGTAAGTTTTCCAGCAATCACCGTTGTTGTCGGTTACGAAATAAGTTGCTGATCCGTTGAATTCAACTTTGAAATCTTTGTTTGTTGCGATGATTGTCATTGTTTCGTTCCATCTGTTTTGTTTCGTTGTCTTAGTTATAGCGATGGTTGTTGCGATGGTCAACAACTAATTTAAAATAATTTACCAGGATCAACACGCGGTAAATCTTTGGCGTCATTTCCGTTCAACGATCCGTTATCCCATTCAGGCAACGCCTGGACGCTGCAACAGGTGATGGGGTAGAAATGCCCGTGCGTGATCGTTAGGCGGGCCGGTGTGGCGTCACACACCTGATCGTGGTGGGTGAAACAGTAACGCAACCGCGCCAACCGTGCGATCTGTTTTGAATATGGCCCTTCAACAACATGATCTTTAACACCGCGCCTGATGATCACATAATGATTGTCGGTCACGATCTAAACTTTCTCAATTGTTCATAGTAAGAAATTGCAATTTTCGGATCATGAAGTGGTGTTAAAGAATTTTTTCCATATGTACTGTTCATGATCATTTTCAAATATTGAACTTGATAAGAGTAAAGTTTTCCTTCAATTATTGCAGGTTTTACAGGTTTTACAGGCATTAACAGACCTGGTGTTTTTACAACCAGAGGAGCAGCTAACAAACCTGTTAAAAATTCTCTACGTTTCATTTTTTACTTACCTCATTCATTTTCATCGGCAACGTTGTTTGGATACTTGGGAAATCAACCATATAGGGGAACGGTAGTTTAAGGTTGATTGATTTCAGTGTTCCTTGATCACCTTTCTTTAAAGGTTGCATATCTATCGTACATTTCACCACGTCACCAACTTCAATCATGACGGATCACCAAAATTCATGATTTTGTCACACATCATAAAATGACCTTTCTTTGTTAAATCTACATCTAGAACATATTTAAAATACATTATATTTTCGTAATCTGAAATCAATTTTTGAAACATTTCATCTTATTCAATCCATTCTTGTTCATTGTCTTGAACCGCAAAATCCGTACCAGGATCAACGCGGTAATTCATCCATGTAACTTGACCGGTTGCAACGGTTGTGCCAAATGCAGGGTCTTGGCAACGTATTACACCACCAATTGCAAACAACACGTTAACAGCATCGGAAATCATTTCACGGCGCGTTAGTTGGTCACTTGATTGATCATGCACAACTGTTCCTGTTGTGGTTTGCGCTTGTACTGTAATCATTTCTTTACCCTTTCAGCTTTTACGATTGCGATTTGATTGCGGCGTTCTTGTAAAAACCCAACCGTTGCATGTTCTAAATGCGGCGCAACCCAACTTTTACCTGTTGCGTTACCAGTTTGCCTAAATTGTTGCGGTGAACAATCTGTTACAACATTTCCATTTTTATGTTTTTTAATCACTTTGCAAACAGTGCTGAAAGCAAGCGGATTGTTTGAATATGAATGTGGAATGTGAAGGACTTTATCACCAACTTTGAATTCTTTAGACATCACTCGGCTTCCTTAAAGAGTTTCAACAAATCTTGAACCTTTTCAGGTGTGCAAAATTTATCACCGTTTTTCATTGTCACAACTGTTCCGGTTGTAGAGTATTTCCCGTGGTTTACAGTTTGACTTGATGCAACATGTGATATTTCATCAATGTTTATGATTGCCGTTTCCTCACGCCAAAAATTATCACCCCTACCAGTGTGTGGGTAAAATTTAATTGAAATAATCATCAAACTTGCCAATTCTGCAAAAAGTTCATCAAGTGTTAATTCATCATCTGAAGCGTAAGTTTTAACACCTTTGCTTTCAAGAAATTTTTCTTCATTTGCAATTTCACGTTCAATACCTTGAATATAAGTATTCATTGCAGGGTTGTGACCGTGACGTTCTTTTTCGTTTGAAAGACGTGTTGTCAAAGCGATAAGGTGATCTGTGTTGTAGGTCATTGTCATATCCATTTAGTTGCTGTCTTAGTTATAGCAATGGTCGTTGCGATGGTCAAGAACTATTTTAGAATATTGCCTAATTAATTTAATCACACTATATGTAGTGATCATGAACCAGATTGTAGAATTCTCAAGCGCATATCGCCAATTACGCCCGTCCGAACGCACGTTTGTTGATGGTTATGTAAGCGATCTTGAGACTAAAGCGGTTCGCACCGGTGAAAAACTTCACATGTTGTTAGCGCGCCCGATTGAAGTTGATGATCGTTCAGGTGAATATTTAGGGCTTTCCCTGGTTCGTGCTGCAATTGCTGAACGGGTGCGTGAACTTCAAGAGGAAATGGAACTGAGCGTTTATAAGACGCTTAAAGAATTGCGATCTTTGGCATATTCCAACATCGGAAATTACATGGAAATTGGTGAAGATGGTCAACCGTATTTTGATCTTGCCCGTTGTACGCCTGAACAGCTTGCAGCGGTTAAATCAATTGAGATTGAAGAACGCCCTAATATGTCGCGTAAGTTTAAATTCGTCTTGCATGATAAGGTCGCCGCGCTTGATAAAACAATGAAATACCAGGGCTTGCTTGATGATGATCATTGGCGTTCTGAAAATGCAAAAACGGTCAAGGCCGAAACCCTAACCGCTGATGCAACTGATGATGAAGCGGCGGATTTGTACGCCCGTATGATCAATGGTTGATCTTATACTGCTTTGCAAGAAACTCTTTGGTTTCATAGCCAAAAATGCCATCATTCATCGGATGATTTGGGTTGCCGGTGTCGAGCATGTGAACGGGTGTGTTGTTCAATTCTCTAACGGCGTCATCGTGACCAAGTTTCGCAGCTTTCAAAGCTTCTTTGCTTTCAAAAACCGATTGTGCAACCGTTCGTTTAACCATTGTTTTATTCCATCTGTTTTGTTTCGTTGTCTTAGTTATAGCGATGGTGTGTGTCATGGTCAATAGTTATTTTACAGATAATGCATCGTTGATTGGTTGGCGTGATCATGCTGATAACGTTGTTGAACTTGTTCAGCCCTGGAAACCTGAACCGCTTGATCATGAACAATGGCCACCTGATTATAAAGCTGTTTACGCATGGCGCATGAAACAGTTGCAAATTTTGCGTTCTGATCCTGCAATTCTTAAATCTGCAAAGGCTTATTATTCATCACGTCCTAAAGAATTCATCATGCATTGGATGGATACTTATAACCCGCGCAAGAAATCGGGAAAATGGATGCCGTTTGTGTTCTTTGCGCGGCAAGCTGAATTCATTGATTTTTTAGATGATTTGCGCAATGCTGGTGAAAGCGGGCTTGTTGAAAAGTGTCGTGATGCCGGTGCAACGTGGCTTTCATGTGGTTATTCTATTCATTCATTTATCTTTATTGATGATGACGCTATTGGTTGGGGTTCTCGCAAACAAGACTTGGTTGATAAACTTGGCGATCCTGATAGTATTTTTGAAAAGATGCGTCTTATTCTGAAGCGTTTACCGGACGTTTTTCAGCCAAATTATGATGCAAATTTCATGCGTATCGTGAACCATGACAACGGTTCAATCATCGGTGGTGAAGCTGGTGACAACATCGGGCGCGGTGGTCGTAAATCAATGTATTTCAAAGATGAAAGCGCCCATTATGAACGCGCTGAAAAGATTGAAAGCGCGTTAGGTGACAACACCAATTGCCAAGTTGATATTTCAAGCGTTAACGGTTTGGGCAATGTGTTCCATAGGCGGCGTGAAGCTGGTGTTGATTGGCAACCAGGGAAACCGATTGCTGAAGGTTACACGCAAGTTTTCGTTATTGATTGGCGTGATCATCCTGAAAAAACGCAAAAATGGTACGATGACCGTAAAGCGAAATATGAACGTGAAGGTATGCTTCATATTTTTGCGCAAGAGGTTGACCGTAATTATAGCGCCGCTGTTCAAAACACAATCATTCCTTATGAATGGATTGTTAACTGCATTGATGCACATAAAAAAATCAGATGGAAAGATGAACACGGTGTTATTCAGACCGGTCTGACAGATGAACAGATTGGTAATAACTATCTCGCCGGTCTTGATGTTGCTGATGAAGGTATTGACCGCAACGCCCGTTCGTTGCGGCAAGGCATTGTTTGGCGTGATGTTGAAGAATGGGGTGAACGTGATGTTGGCGATACAACACGCAAGATGATTGCAGGTTGTCGCGATTATAAAGGTATTCGGGTTCAGTATGATGTTATTGGCATTGGTTCAGGTGTTAAATCTGAATTCAATCGCTTATTGTCTGAAAACATTATTACACGCGGTATCATCAATCTTGTTCCTTGGAATGCCGGTTCTGGTGTTGTTAATCCATTTGATCACGTTATTCCTGATGATGATGAAAGCCCGATGAACAAAGATTTATTCGGAAACATGAAAGCGCAAGCTTGGTGGTCAATTCGTGCAAGATTTTACAAGACGTTTAAGAACATCACAAAAGGCGTTCTTTACCCTGTTGATGAACTCATTAGTCTTGACAGTACCATGAAATTATTGCACCAACTGATGAAAGAACTTGCGCAACCAACACGCGGCGAAAATGGATCATTGCGAACCATCGTGAATAAGAAACCGCAAGGAATGAAAAGCCCGAACTTAGCTGATGCGGGAATTATGATGTACTTTCCTATTGAGGATAATCACGGCCATGCAGTTAGTGGAAATTATGGCGGCTCAGGTTAATAAAATCGCACGTCCTATTGCGTTTGAAAATGTCGGTGATCGTGAAACGGTTGACGGTGTTGACAAGCGTTCAAAAGATAGCGCCGCAATGGTTCCTTATTGGGATAAAACAGACGCTATCATGGGTGGTGTTCAAACCATGCGTGATAGCAAAGATCAATATTTACCAAAGTTTCCAAAAGAAACAAAAGATGATTTTGATTTTCGTCTTGAAGCGACAAAATTCACAAACATCTTTCGTGACATTGTTGAAGGTCTATCTGCAAAACCGTTTGAAGAACCTGTTTCACTTGTTGGTGATGGTGTAAATCAAGCGTTTACCGATTTCATTGATGATGTTGACGGTGATGGAAACAATCTAAGCGTATTTGCAAGTGCTACATTCTTCAGCGGCATTGCACATGCGATTGATTGGATTTTGATTGATTACCCAACGGTTGACAGTGAAAAGGTGAAAACCAAGGCTGATCAAAAAGCCGCTGGTGTTCGCCCGTTCTGGTCACATGTTCTTGGACG
>Ga0209194_1000821_pt1 | contig 22164 bp, 31 predicted proteins | sample COGITO_mtgs_1004_FD_184787 | JGI IMG/M metagenome (GOLD analysis project Ga0209194, IMG submission 184787) | Pelagic marine microbial communities from North Sea - COGITO_mtgs_100413 (SPAdes) (version 2) | ecosystem: Environmental > Aquatic > Marine > Epipelagic ...
AAAGCAGAGCTAGAAGCAAACAGACTAAAAAGCAAAATGAAATGAACACATCAATAAGAGGATTCTACTTACTAACTGACACAATAAAAGACACACTACTAGATGATGTCAATGTCAATACTGTAACCACAGGAGACTTAACAGAGGTAGACCTAAGTAAGCAGACTATCTTTCCTTTGTCTCATATGATTGTTAATAGTGTAACCTCATCAGAGAACACACTCACATTCAACATCAGCATCTTGTCAATGGATATAGTAGACCAATCCAAAGAGATAGAAACAGATATATTTGTAGGCAATGACAATGAGCAAGATGTTCTAAACACTCAGCTCTCTGTAGTCAATAAGCTGATACAGAAACTAAGAATAGGACAATTATATAGAGAGAAGTATCAAGTGATAGGAGATGCAGCTATAGAGCCTTTTAGAGATAGGTTTGAGAATCAGGTAGCAGGATGGGCAGCAACATTTGATGTAATAATAGAGAATGATATAAATGTCTGCTAATTTTAAAGAAACACAAAAAACTCTTAACTCGTTTGCTAAGTATGTTATTCAGCAATCTAGGAGCAATCTGTCTAAACAAAAAAAGAATGTTTCTAGTAGCTTGTATGGAAGTTTAGGATATGATTTGAATGTAAGTCCTAACTCATTCTCTCTAGAGTTCTATATGCTACCTTATGGAGAGTTTATAGACAAGGGAGTAAGTGGTACTAAAAAGAAATATAATACAATATACGAGTACACTAATAAGAAACCACCTATGCAACCATTAATGGAATGGGCAAAGGCTAGGAACATAAGACTAAGAGACGAGAAAGGCAGATATAAAAAAGGTAACTATAGAAGCATAGCATTTGTACTACAGAAAAGTATTTATGAGAAAGGGATAAAACCTTCACTATTTTTTACTAAGCCTTTTGAGAAAGCATTTGACAATCTACCACCTGAGCTTATAAAAAACTTTGGCTTAGACATAGATGATTTATTAGATTTTACAACATAAGATTATGGCAAATATATTATTAAGAAGTCCTTACTATGAAACTGCAACAAAAGCAGGAGCAACAACTGCACAGATGAGGTTGTATGTAGGAGGTAGCCTTAAATACACAACAAGTAAATCTACTACCTCAGCAGGGTTAGCTTTGTTTGAGATAGCAGAACTATCAAGAGACTATTTAGATGTAGAGTTCTATGGTTCTTACTTACCACAGACAATAGCAATAAGCGGAGACATTATACACTTTAATGAAGAAGGTATAGCAGTAGGAAGTCCTTATACATTTACACACAGGGGTTTTGATGGTTATAGTTATTTTGAAGAAGGTTCAGGAACAACTATATCATCTAATGCTTTAATGCAATCAAACAATGTAGTTTATGTACCTGACAATACATCAGGAGTAATACCATCAGAGTTTAGTGGAGACATAAGATACAACACCTTTACTCCTACACAAACAAGCATTACAGTAGGGACTACTACAGTAGCCATAAACAGAGTATGTGAGCCTAAGTTCACTCCTATGAAACTTACCTTTGTAAATAAGTTTGGTGCATTGCAAGACTTGTGGTTCTTTAAGAAAAGCATAAAAGATATAAACATAAGCAAGGAAAGGTATAAGAGTTCATTTATAAACGCATCAGGTTCTTATTCTACTCACAAGCATCAAAAGAAAACTTTGACTGCTATGGGTACAGAGAGTATGACAATCAATACTGGTTTTGTAAGTGAGGTAATAAACGCACCTATTAAGGAGGTTTTATTATCAGAGCAAGTATGGGCAACAATAGATGGTCTAGTTTTACCTATAGATATAAATACTGAGAGTCTAACATATAAAACAAGTGTCAATGATAAACTAATAAACTACACATTGACCTTTGACTTTGCTTATGACACTATAAATAATGTAAGATAAATGCAGACTGTTCAGCTTTATATAAACGACCAAAGAGTAGACTTATTTAATGATGAGAATATCTCTGTAAACTCCTCTATACAAAACGTAAAGGATATATCTAAGATATTTACAGACTACTCTCAGACATTTACTATACCTGCTTCTAAAGCAAACAACAAGTTATTTAAACACTATGGAGACAATTCTATTATAGATGGTTTTGATGCAAGGTTTAGAGTAGATGCAAGAATAGAAATAAATAGCCTACCATTTAGAAAAGGTACTATAAGATTAAATAAGGTAATCAAAAAAGATAACCTACCATATGCTTATAATATTACTTTTTTTGGTTCAGTTGCTATATTAAGCAAGATATTAGGTAGCGATAAACTAAAAGACTTAGCAAACGAACTATCTATATATGACCACGATTGGACATATGACAATATACTAGATGGATTAGAAACTGGTCTTACAGTGGGTTCAGATACTCAAGCTATTATATATCCTCTTATAAGTCCTGACAGGAGATTTGTGTATGATTCTGATACAGGTTACACTCCATTAGCTAATACTGCAAACATAGCTTTAAGTACAGATGGTATAAGACCTGCAGATTTAAAACCTGCTCTTAGGGTTCTTAGAATCATAGACGCTATAGAAGCAAAGTATCCTCAAATAAAATTCTCAAGAGATTTCTTTTCAGAGAGCATATTTAATGATTTGTATTTATGGCTTCATAGAAACGCAGGAGGCATACTATCAGCAACAGGCAAGTCAGAAAGAATTATAAGCAACTGGGTACAACAAACAGAGAACATAGCTTGTGGAGACTACTATGCTTTTTTTAGCGATGACTACTTTGAAACTACAACAGGAGGGGACACATCTTTTGGTACAGATACTATTGCAGAACTTTCAGTAACTCCTGTAGATTCAGCTACGGAATATACATTTAAAATAGTAGACTTAATTACAGACACCGTGCTTGCAGAAAGAACAGGCAAAGGAGTTTTAGGCTACACAATAGACATAGGAGAGTGGTTTGAGACACCACAGTTTTGGAGAATACAAGTACAAATATCTACAGAGGATAGTATTACATTGAACACATATAGTGCAAGGTGGCAAATAACTACTCAATACTATGTAGATTCAGCTCTTGACTGTACAAACTACCAAGACTACACAGTTACAGACCAAGCAATGCTTAGTAGGATTATTACTGCTAATCAAATGCCTGACATCAAGATTCTAGACTTCCTTACAGGTATCTTTAAGATGTTTAACCTTACCTCTTATGTAGAGGACACAGATATTATAGTAGAGGACTTAAACACATTCTATGAGGACTATCAAACTTGGGACATTACAGAATTTGTAGGTTCTGAAAACATAGATGTAAATAGAGTTCCTTTATATAGTGAAGTAAACTTTGAGTACAAAGAGCCTAAGACATTTTTATCTAAGGAGTTCTCTGAAAGCAACGGTGCTAACTTTGGAGAGGAGAAGTACATAATCACATCTTTAGCTGAGGAGTTTATAGATGGTGGGGAGTATAAAGTAGAACTTCCTTTTGAGAAAGTAATATATGAAAGACTAAATGATGAAGATGATGGAGTACTTACTAATGCTCAATATGGTTACTTTGTAAATGATAAACAGGAGAAAGAATTAGGTTCTCCTTTGTTGTTTCTAAATGTTAATCAAGAGGCAGGTACTAAGCCAATCTATTTTGTTAGCACGGATGGTGTTACAACCAACTCTTTAACAACTTATAACAGACCAAGTAATGTTGCATCTGATAACGTACAAACTATAAACTTTAGTGCAGAGATAGATGAGTGGTTAAGAGACACTAATGAAAACTCATTATTTAAAACTTACTACGAAACTTACATAGCTAATGTATTTAATAAAAGAAATAGGCTTACAAGTGTAACTGCTTATTTACCTATTAACATACTAACTAAATACAACCTAAGCGATAGATTTATAATAGGAGACAAAGAGTATAGAATAAACACTATACAAACAGAACTAACATCAGGTAAAAGTAACTTAGAGTTATTAAGTATTATTACTGATGAGTTTCAACCTCCTATTCTTACTTGTCCTTCTGCTGACAATACAGAGGTTACTATAGATAGTACTTTATTTACTGTAGACTGTGGGGATGCTTTATGTGCTACTGCTGATGAAACTAATGTAACTGCAGACAATGATGCTTTAACAGTAGATTGTGGAGACCCAATACCAACAACAACTACTACCACAAGCACCACCACTACTTTACCAACAACAACTACAACAACCGCAGGAACGACTACTACAACTACTGCAGGAACAACTACAACGGCAGGTACTACCACTACATTGCCTACAACTACCACAACTGAAACACCTTGTATTCAGAGAATAGCTTATTCTCCAATACCAACACAAAGTATAGAAGTAGGAGATAACAAAACAATAAACCTAAATAATTTCTTTACACAGTTAGATGGTCAGCCATTGTCTTATATTGCAAATGATACATCTCAATATTTAGATAGTGTATCTGTTGCAGGAAGTCAATTAACAATGTTTGCCAATAGTGGAAACTTATGTGGAACAGATAATACAGGAGTTTTAGTATTTGCAAGTGATAATATAGATGGTAACTGTATTTATGCTGCTTATATTTCTATTGATGTATTTGGATGTACAGTAGAGACTACCACAACAACATTACCAACGACTACTACAACAAGTACTACCACCACAACAGAGCCTACTACGACTACTACTGAACCGACAACAACTACTACCTCAACAAGTACTACTACATCAACAACAGAACCTACCACAACTGTTCCAACTACCAGCACTACAAGTACAAGTACCACGAGTACAAGTACCACAAGTACTACAACTGAACCAACCACCACAGCGCCAACGACTACGACCACAAGTACGAGTACAACAAGTACATCAACAACAAGTACAAGTACCACGAGTACAACTACAACTACTTTGTTTGAATCTTATCCTTACGAGATATCAATTCAGTCAAGTAGTGCTAATGCTTGTTATGAGGAATTAGTAGAAACGGTTTACACAGATGTTCCTACGCTTGCAGGTATTCAGAACGGTACAATCTTTTGGACTGATGAAGCAAGAACAACATTGAAAAATGGTGGCTTCTTTGCATATGCTTTAGGGAATGTTGCTGATGTATATGGTTCTTTAAAATGTCGTATTAGCGGAAGCGGTGTAGTTTCTGAATTGTCAGCTTGTACTACAACAACTACAACAAGCACAACTACAAGTACAACTACATTACCTACTACTACAACGACAAGTACTACTACAACAACAACTGCTGCTCCTACAACACCAACAGGAACAATTAACAATACGTTTGTTGGATATGAAAACACAGGTGCAAACTTTGATGTATTTACAAATGATGCTTCCGATACTTTCATAGACTTTACAATTTATCCAACAGGTGGAGGTTCATACTTTGAAAGACAACCTGTACCTACTGTGAATGGAACTCTTGTGAATTGGACTATTAGTTGGGATGGAGATATTTCAACAACAGATGGTGGAACAGGTATTGCTAACTTAATAGGTGTAAATAACTATGGAGTTGAATCTACATTAGATAGTGATTCATTTATTATTCCTGCAACAAGTGTACCTGACCAAATAATGACTACTGGTGGATGGGCGCAAGTAGGAATATCATTTACAAGATTTGGTTATTCAAGAGGAACAAATGTATCGGGAGAAATTACTGATGATAGTTGGAAACCTCAAACAAATTGGACAATCTATGTAATTGAAAATGATGTAGTAGATAATTTTGTTCAAATTACATTAAGACGAGGTGGATTACACGAAGAACCTGCACCTTTTACAAGTATTAACTTTGATGCGACACCATTTACAGGGTCTCCAATTATTACCCAACTTAACTATGCTGACATAGATGTTAAGACGGTAGGATTTGAAGCGGATGGATACACTTATACAAGATACAAGTGGAATTATAACACCGACACTTGGGGAGAAGCAGCACAAGTAACAATAACATTTAACTAATGAAATACATATCAGCACAACCTGCAAGTTTATATTATGGATGGCAAATAGACGTAATGCTCCACAGTTTTGTGGGGCAAGGCGTTAATCTATCCGATGTAATACTTGTCAATGCCATACAAGGCGGTAAAGACCCTTACTTTGATAAATTAGAGGCTAAGTACCAAGATGCGAACTTTTATTACTATGATGACACAAGAACGGATAAGACTTACATATCCTCTATTAGACCTCATATCCTAAAGAAACATTTTGAGATACATAGAGAACTAAGAGATGAGGTGTTATTGTATCACGATTGTGACATAGCATTAGCAAGACCCTTAAACACAGAACTATTTGAGAGTGATGCTATTTGTTATATGTCAGATACAAGGTCTTATATAGGTTCATCTTATATACTATCTAAGGGTCAAGACATATTTGATGAGATGGTTAGAATTATGCGTATAGACCCACAGCTTGTAATAGACAATGAGAATAATACAGGAGGGGCGCAATACATTCTCAAGGGTATAGACTCTTGGTTTTGGGGTAGAGTAGAAAGTGATTGCTCTAATTTATTTAAAGTAATAACCAAACTAAACAACAAAAAGAAAGCAATAGAGCCAAGCTATCACGAGTTACAGATATGGTGTGCAGATATGTGGGCAGTACTTTGGAATGTTTGGAAAGATGGTAAAGAAAGTAGAATTACAGATGACTTAGATTTTATGTTTGCTACTAACCCATCAAGTGATTGGGATGTTAAACCTATATTCCATAACGCAGGTGTAGTGTCATCAAATGATGGTATGTTCTACAAAGGAGCGTATATAAATAGCGTACCACCTAAAGACCTTGTCTTAGATGACACAAAAGCGAGTTATAAATACTATCAAATGATTAAAGAATGCTTGTAATAAACAAAGCGACATACGGAGGTAAAGACTGTACAGAACAAATCTCTAAGTTAGTTAGGAAAGGAAAACTATCTGTAAAGGCTAACAATGACATCATAGGAGACCCTATGCACGGTCAAGTAAAGAAACTGATAGTAGACTACACTTTAAATGGAGAAAGTTTATCTAAGGAAGTCTTAGAAGGTAATTACTTAATACTAAAAGCAGAAAGCAACAGTAGATTAGGAATATTCTATTCTAACAACACAAATCCTAAGACATTTCCTGCTATTGAAAAGTCATTAGAGACTATTGAGAAAGCAGCAGATGGTGTGGCAGATATTATTACTTGTGTGTGGAATCCTATACCTAATAACCCTTTTGTAGAGTTAAGGTCTTGGATGCAAAGCGGTGGACACTTAAACCAACTTATGCAGATAATGCAATGCCTATACTATGCAAGACAAACAGGAGAGTATGAGTGGGTAAGTTTCTTAGAACACGATGTTATGTACCCTGATGACTATTTCAAGTTTGATGATGACGGTTATGTAAACTGTGTGTTTACAAATATGAATTATATGGGTCTATGTGAGAAAGGGTTTCAAAAGAGAAAGCAAGATGACCAACCTTTTCATCAGATGACTATGAGGTTTGAAGAAGCTATAACACATTGTGAGAATATACTTGCTAATGCTTTGGTGTCAAATAGCGGTCTTATAGAACCTCAAGAGGGAGTGGTTAGAAGAACTTGGGAGACTAAGAATCCATCTGTGCATATCAATCACGGAATACACTTTACATCTCACTACTCTATATATGACTCAGAGAAAACTCAAAAAACTAATAAGTACTGGGGTAATCATAAGAAATACTTAAATCTATTTTAATGCTACAAAATATATTCAACATACTAGAAGTAGTCAAAGGAGATACAGAGCATATAAGAATAGCTCAGGGTAAGTATCATCTACCTAAGACATTCAAAGAAACATTTACTAAGATTAAAAAAGAGGCACAATGGCAATCAAAAAAACAATAGAGCTAGAGTTAAAATACAAAGAGGCAGTAAAAGACCTTGATGAGTTTCAGAAAGAGTATGCTAAGCTAGAGAAAGAGGTTTCTACACAAAATAAGGCTACTGCTCAGAGTATTAAAAACATAGAGGGGTCATCTAAGTCTGCAGTAAAAGGAATAAAGGCTATAGGTACATCTATTAAAGCTCTTGGTATTGGACTACTTATAGCAGCATTTGCTAAACTAAAAGAGGTATTTGAGGAAAACCAAAAGGTAGCTGATTTCTTTAATGTAACCTTTGAGGCTTTATCTCTTGCTTTTAATGATTTCTTTAATTTCTTAGATAGGAATATAGGTACTGTAGTAGGTTACTTTAAGGCTATATTTAGCGACCCAGTACAAGCTATTAAGGACTTTGGTAATGCTATTGTAGATAATGTCATAGAAAGGGTTAAAAGCTCTCTAGAGGTACTAGGATTGTTAGGTTCTGCAATTAAAAAAGTATTTAGTGGAGACTTTACAGGTGCATTAAAGGATGCTAAGAGTGCAGGTAAGGAGTTGGTAGATGTGGTTACTGGTGTAGATGATTCCTTTAATAAAATATCTGATGCAGTTACAGATGTTGTAGATGCTACTAGTAAATATGTAGGAGAAACTATTAAAGCTGCTAAGGCTACAGTAGAGCTTAACAAACAAGCTGAGATAGCTGCAGTATTACAACAAGGCTTAGTAGAAAGTTTTGATAGACAAGCTGAGAAGCTAAGACAAGTAAGAGATGAGGAGAGAAACACTATTGATGAAAGGATAAAAGCTAACAATGACTTAAAAGCAGTATTAGATGAGCAAGAGGCGGCAATGCTTAGACAAGTAGATACTATAATAGCTGCAGCACAAGCTCAATACAATAAGAACGCTAATCAAGAGAACTATATTGCACTCTTAGAGGCTACACAAGAGCGTGAGGCAGTACTAGCACAGATAGAAGGTTTTAGGTCTGAGCAACTATCTAATGACCTTGCTTTAAACAGAGAGTCTTTAGAGCTAACACAATCACAAACAGATGCTAGTGCTGAGAGAGCAATATCTGAACAACAATTCTTAGCTGAACAAATACAAGGAGAGTATCTAAGATTAGAAGCCTTAAAATCTGCTGCAGAGCAAGAGGCTATAATAGAAGAAGAAAGACTAACTAACAAGCGTAACCAATATAAAGCAGGTACTCAAGCATTTGTAGATGCTAACAATGAGCTATTAGCTTTTCAACAACAAAACGCTCAAGACCAAATTAAAATAGATACAGAGCTTAATCAGGCTAAACAAGACTTAATAACAGACGCTCTAGGAAACTTAGCAAGCATAGTAGGAGAGAATAGTAAGTTTGGTAAGGGTATTGCATTGGTACAAGCTATAAGAGATACTTATGCAGGGGCAAACTTAGCTTTAGCATCAGCACCACCACCATTTAACTTTATATCTGCTGCAGCGGTAATAGCAGGGGGTCTAGCGAATGTTAAATCTATTACGGCAACACCTGAACCTAAAGCACCAAGTTTTGCTAAGGGGTCAAGAGGAGGAGCAAGCGTATCAGTACCTACACCGCAAGCACCTAGTTTTAATGTAGTAGGAGCATCAAGCAACAATCAATTAGCAGAAACTATAGCAGGTCAAAATAAACAACCTTTAAAAGCATACGTTGTTGCAAGTGATGTAAGTACCGCTCAGAGCCTAGAGAGAAATATTGTATCAAGTGCTTCAATATAAAATACAAAATACAAACTAACATACGTTATATAAATATGAAAATAGTAGAACTTATTTTAGATGAGGAACAAGAGCTAGCAGGAATAGAAGCTATCTCAGTAGTAGAGAGTCCTGCAATAGAGGAGGATTTTGTTGCTTTAAAAGCTGAGGAGATTAAACTTGCTGAGGTAAACAAAGAGAAGCGTATTCTTATGGGTGCGTTATTGATACCTAACAAGCCTATATACAGACGCAACGGAGAGGATGAGTACTATATATACTTTTCTAAAGATACTGTCTTAAAAGCCTCTCAAAAGTACTTAATGGCAGGTAATCAGAACAACTCTACTATGGAGCATCAATACGAGTTAAAAGGATTGTCATTAGTAGAATCTTGGATTATAGAGGATGAGGTGCACGACAAGTCTAGAAAGTATGGTATGGATTTACCTATAGGTACTTGGATGGGTGCAGTCAAAGTGAACAATGATGATGTTTGGGAGAACTATGTAAAGACTGGTAAGGTAAAAGGATTTTCTATAGAGGGATATTTTGCAGACAAGATGGAGAGACCTAATGATTCTGTAGGTATGTCAAAAGAGGAGCAAGAGGCTAATCAAATCATAGAAAAGCTAAAAGACTTATTTAATGACTAAGAACACCTCATACAAAGTACAAGTAGACGTAGATACAGACGTAATTAGGAATCAATATAATATTGAGGAGGGAGCGTATGTAACTACTGAATCAGGAGTATGGACTGTTTATAATGGAGAGTGGGTTAAACTATACCCTCAAGCAGGAGTAGGAACTGGAATAGGGTGGACTAGATATGATGATGACCAATATACCTCAGCTAGTAAATTAAGTCTAGCAGATGGTGTAGAAATCACTTTACCTAATAATGCTGCAAACACTTACAGAAGCTATCCAAGTATTGATTACTACAATGGCACTACCAAAAGAGTGTTAGCTGATAACTTAAATGATGTTTATATCTTGACTATTGCTTTTAAGTGTTCTAGTGCAAATGCTAATCAGACTTATATCAGACTGCAGTTAGACGCAGAGAACGGTACACCTTATGAAAGAGTAGGAATAGATATAGCGTTCCCTAAAGGTAATGATGTAGAACACGAGTTCCACCAAGTATTCCAATACTATGCAGACCAAAACTTTGTAGACAATGGGTCGTTTGTGAAAGTTACATCAACAGGCGGTACTGCTAAGATATGGGACATAATATACTTTATACAAAAAACACAAAGCTATGCTTAAAGAGGATAAAACACCAAGCTATACAAGTCCTAAGGGAAGCTCTAGAGGATGTCTATGTAAAGATGAGAACACCTACTCTAGAAAGTGTTGTGATGGTTCTTTATGGGCACAAGGAATAGGAAACATATATCGTAAATCTTAAATAAATAAAAATGAACACACAAAAAAATGTTAATCAAAGACTTTCTAAGCTTTATACTCAAGATACTAAGCAAGAACTATCCTCTGAAAAGGTAGAGTTAGGTAATATGACTGCTATTAAAGGTGCTTTGATGATTCTTAAAGGATTTGATGGTAAAGCAACAAAAGTAGTAGAAAAGTTTGAAGCTAAATTCAAAGACTATTTTAATGAATATGATAATGTTGTAAAAGCAAGAAATGATATTTACAATTTTGTAGAAAGAGAAGCTACAGGAATAGCAAAAACTTTTGAAGCAAATGCAAAAGAATTAGGGGTAAATCCTAATGATATAGCTGAATATAAAGAACTACAAAAATGGATTAATGAGGGTGTGGAATTATATAAGGCTATTGATAGAGACTACAAAAGACCTAAGTTATAATACTGAAAATGCAAAATAATAATTAATAACCGTTATATAAATATGAAAAACCCATTAGAGATGCTAAAAGAAATTAAAAGCGTTCTAGGGATTGAATTATCTGAGGACACTCAAGAAGTTAAGGTAGAACAGTCTACTGAGGCTACTGAGGAAACAAAGTTAGCTCAAATGACCCTAGAGAATGGTACTATCATTGAAGCAGAGGATTTCGCTCCTGAGGCTGAGGTATTTATCGTAACTGAGGAGGACAAGATTGCCTTACCAGTAGGAGAATATACTTTAGAGGATGGAATGATTCTAGTTGTGGAAGCAGAAGGTATCATCAAAGAGATTAAAGAAGCTACATCTGAGGAAGTAGTAGAAGAAGAAGTAGAGGCTGCAGAAGAAGAAATGAGCTATGCTACTAAAGAAGAACTAGCTGAGGTTAAATCTATGATTGAAGAAATCAAAGCTATGATTAAGGATAAAGAGGATATGGCTGCCGTAGAGGAGCAAGTAAAAGAGGAGTTATCCTCACAACCTGCTGCTGCACCATTGAAGCACAATCCTGAGGGGAATGTTCAAACTAAGAAAGTAACATTCGGTCATAACAGACCACAGTCTATCCAAGACAGAGTATTTGCAAGAATTGCTAACATACAAAAATAAAATAAACTAAATAAAAATGGCTACAACAACCGACATTACAACAACTTTTGCGGGCAGTTTTGCAAATGAATATATTGCTGCTGCTTTATTATCAGGTGCTACCTTAAACAATGGTGGTATCACAATCAAACCAAACGTAAAGTATAAAGAAGTAATCAAAAAAGTTGCTACTGATTCAAACGTAATCAAAGACGCATCTTGTGACTTTACTGATACTGCTACAGTTACTTTAACTGAGAGAATCTTACAACCTGAGGAGTTCCAAGTGAACCTTGAGTTATGTAAAAAAGACTTCCGTTCTGACTGGGAAGCTGCTGAAATGGGAATGTCTGTATATGACAATTTACCTCCATCTTTCGCTGATTTCTTAGTAGCTCACGTTGCAGGATTAGTTGCTGAAAAAACTGAAAACACTATCTGGAAAGGTGCTACTGGTAACGCAGGAGAGTTTGACGGATTAGTAACTAAAATGACTGCTGATGCTGATGTAATTGATGTAGTTGGTACTGCAATTACTGCTGCTAACGTAATCACAGAGATGGGTAAAGCAGTAGATGCTATCCCTTCTGCATTATACGGTAAAGAAGATTTATACTTATATGTATCTCAAAACGTAGCTAGAGCCTATGTAAGAGCATTAGGTGGATTTGCTGCTGCAGGATTAGGAGCTAACGGTGTAAACGCTGAGGGAACTCAATGGTGGAACAATGGAGCATTATCTTTTGATGGTGTAAAAATCTTTGTTGCAAACGGATTAGCTGATAACTTTATGGTAGCTGCTGAGAAATCTAACTTATTCTTTGGTACTGGTTTATTATCTGACCACAACGAAGTAAAAGTATTAGATATGGGAGACTTAGATGGTTCTCAAAATGTAAGAGTAATTATGAGATTTACAAGTGGCGTAGAGTACGGTATCGGTTCTGATATTGTTCTTTATACTCCTGCATAATTAAATAACTAAATAAATAGAAGGGGTAGGTAAGCCATAGAAGCCTGCCTACCCTTTTTTAATTAACCATAAAAACTTAAAACATATGTCTTGTTCAATTACAAACGGTAGAGTATTGCCTTGTAAGAGTGCAGTAGGTGGACTTAAAAACATCTATTTCTCTAATTACGATAGTGCAGTAGCTGCCCTTGCTCCATCTGCAGGAGAGATTACATTCTTAGGTACAGAGGAGTTTTACAAATATGAAATCAAAGGAAACTCTAGCTTAGAGACTGCTATTAACTCATCTAGAGAGAATGGTACTACTTTCTATGAGTCTACTCTTAGTGCTACTTTTACTTATTTAGATAATCCTACACAAGAAGAAATCAAATTATTAGCTGCAGGGAGACCTCAGATAGTTATTGAGGACTACAATAGTAACTTTTTCTTAGTAGGTAAAGAACACGGAGCTGAGGTAACTGGTGGTTCTATTGCTACTGGTGCTGCTATGGGAGACCTATCAGGATTCACATTAACTCTTACTGCTCAGGAAACTGCACCACCATTCTTTTGTGCTGCTGCACCTGCTTTAGAGGATACTCATACTCCAATTAACCCTACTCCTGTAGTATAGGTTAGTTACAAACTTAGTTACAAATAGACCCTTCCTTAATCGGAGGGGTTTTTTTTGTTATCTAATACAAAAAGCAATAAATAATACGTTATATATATATGAAACACTTAACTACAAGTACAGATGACCAAACTATCTTGTTTATTCCTAGAGAATATGCACTTAGTGGTACTCTGTTACTAAGAGATGATAGCACCAACACAGAGATTAGTGAGGTGGTAGATTTGGGTAAGTCAGGAGAGTATATGAACCTTACTCATTCTTTTTCTTTAACAGAAGGTAGGTTTTATGATATGAAAGTCTTGGTTTCAGGTAACGTAATATACAAAGACAAGATATTCTGTACAGACCAAGACATTGACCAAGATACAAATGACTACTATTCAGTAAACAAAGACGTTTACATTTCTGAGGATAGCTTTGATAATGATTACATTATACTATGACAAAAAGAGCAAACAATATAGTTAAGGCTATAAATAAAAATGTACATAATAACGTACATAAAAAGCAAGAGGTAAGCATAGTTAATCTAAGCACTTACACTTCCCCTAAGGTATCTGAGGTAAGAGGTAAGGACTGGGTAGCTTATGGTGCTGACAATAACTACTATCAGTTTCTTATAGACAGATATAACGGTTCTCCTACTAATAATGCTATTATCAATGGTATCTCAGAGATGATTTATGGTAAGGGACTAGATGCTACAGATTCTAATAGAAAGCCTGACCAATATGCACAAATGAAAACCTTGTTTAATAAGGACTGTACTAGAAAGCTAGTATATGACCTTAAACTAATGGGAAGTTGTGCTATGCAAGTAATCTATTCTAAGGATAGGTCTAAGATTGTACAAGTAGAGCATATGCCTGTAGAGACTCTAAGAGCTGAGAAGTGCAATGAGGATGGAGATATAGAGGCTTACTACTACTTTAAGGATTGGACTAAAATAAAGCCATCTGATGAGCCACAGAGAATACCTGCGTTTGGGTTCTCTAAAGAAGCTATTGAGATTTTATTTGTTAAGCCTTACAGAGCAGGATTCTATTACTACTCTCCTGTAGACTATCAAGGTGGATTGCAGTACGCAGAGTTAGAAGAAGAAATATCTAACTACCATCTAAACAATATTATGAATGGTCTTGCACCTTCTATGCTTATTAACTTCAACAATGGAGTGCCTAATGAGGAGGAAAGACAGTTAATAGAAAACAAGATACACCAAAAATTTGCAGGTTCTAGCAACTCAGGGAAGTTTATACTTTCTTTTAACGATAATGCTGAGACTGCTGCTAGTATTGAGCCTGTACAATTATCAGATGCACACCAACAATACCAATTCTTATCTGATGAGAGTTCTAAGAAAATAATGGTATCTCATAGGGTTGTGTCTCCTATGCTTTTGGGTATTAAAGACTCATCAGGATTAGGGAACAATGCAGAAGAAATAGAGACCGCATCTACCTTAATGGATAACACCGTTATAAGACCATTTCAGACACTTTTAATAGATGCCTTTGACCAAGTACTAGGTTACAATAATATCTCCTTAAATCTATACTTTAAGACCTTACAACCGCTAGAGTTTACAGACTTAGATAATGTAGTAGATAAGGAAACTAGAGAAGAAGAAACAGGAGTAAAGATGTCCTCTGATAAACCTAAGGTAGATGATGAGTTAGCAGACTTTATGGTAGATTTTGGAGAGGATGAGAACTTAGATGAGTGGGAGCTTGTAGATGAGAGACCTGTGGACTATGATACAGAGGAAAGTCTTGACAAGATGATTGGATTAGCTTCTACTGGTTCTGCTAGACCTAACGCTAAGAGTGACCAAGATGGAGAGGTAGAGAACCTAAGGTTCAAAGTAAGATACCAATACGCTCCATTACAGACTACTAAAAAGAATGGAGAGAATGTATCTAGAGACTTCTGTAGAAAGATGGTATCTGCTAAGAAAATATATCGTAAAGAGGATATTCAGCAAATGTCTCAAAGAGCAGTTAATGCAGGTTGGGGTCTAAATGGTGCTGATACTTATGATATTTGGCTTTATAAAGGTGGAGGTTCTTGTCATCATTTTTGGATGAGAAAGACTTATATGGCTAAGGGTGTAAATCCTGATGCTACAAACCCTAATGCTGAGATAAGCGTAAACCAAGCAAGAAAAGATGGGTTTAAACCTGAGACAAACGACAAGAAAGTAGCTACTAGACCTACTGATATGCCTAATAATGGATTTGTAAATAAAAGATAAATGGCAATAGCACTATTCATAACAAGAACTGACTTAGTACGCAATAGCATCCTAGATGGTAATGTAGATACTGACAAGTTCATTCAATTTATAAAAATAGCTCAAGAGATACACGTTAAGAACTATCTAGGTTCTAAGCTCTATAATAAAATATCTGCAGATATAGTTGCAGGAACGCTATCAGGAGACTATTTGACACTAGTAAACAGTTACGTTCAGCCTATGCTTATTCATTTTGCTATGGTGGACTATTTGCCGTTTGCTGCTTACTCTATTAAAAATGGAGGAATATATAAGCACACAAGCGAGAACTCTGAGGTAGTATCTAAAGATGAGGTAGATTACTTAGTAGCTAAGGAGAGAGATATTGCTGAATACTACACTAGAAGGTTTATTGACTATATGTCATTTAACCAGTCTAGCTATCCTGAATATACGTCTAATATAAATGATGATATACACCCTGACCACGATGCGACCTTTCAAGGTTGGGTACTATAGATATGAAAGCAAGATACAAACCCAAAGACAAGAACTTAACTAAACTAAAGAAATATCTAGAAAAGCAAAAAGATGGCAAACAACATAGACTGGGGAATAGTATACGAAAGTAGTTGGTGGGGTAATGTAAACGAAACTAACGGTTGGGGTAGCATTTACCCTTTTGATGCAGATGGTAGTTACCTAAGAGCTGACACTACTTTAATTTTAGCAGACACAACAACAAACACAGCAGACCAAACTCAATATTAAAATAAAATAAAAAATGGCACAAGAAACAATTAACATAGGAACATCTCCAAACGATGGTACAGGAGACCCTCTAAGAAATGCTTTTAACAAGGCTAATTTAAACTTTACTGAACTCTATGGCGGTGCAGGAGTAGGAGACGATTCTGTAACATACGCTAAGTTAGGAACTGAATTTACAACAAGTGCTGCATTAGCAACAAACGTAGATTTTAGTACTGCTCAAGTATTTACTAAGACACTAAGTGGAGACACTACCCTTACTTTCTCAAATACTGCAATAGGTATGGTAAAAGACTTAGTAATCACAGGAGACCACGCTTTAACGCTTCCTGCAGGTTCTACTGTAGCAGGAACTTATGACGGTACAGTTTCAAACCTTATTCAAATAGTAGTAACAGGAGCAAGTACTTACTGGTACTCAATTTCACAACCTCAAGCATAAGATATGAAAGCAATATTAGTAAACGGAGAAATAAAAACATTTAGCAGAGTACCTAAGACTTGGACTGATGAGAATGGTACGCACTTAAATATTGGAGATGGTGCTTCTTTAGGTTTTAAAGATGTAGTACAACCAACATACGATTCAAGGATTGAGAAGTTAGAAAACTTACACCTTGACGGAGATGTTTATACATACGATGTAGTAGATAAAACAATACCCCAAACATTGGCAGAGTTAAAGTCTCAAAAGATTTCTAACTTAAAGCATAGTATTGGTAGTGAATTATCTAAAACAGATTGGTATGTAGTAAGATACGCAGATGTAGGAACAGAAATACCTGCTGCTATTAAGGAAGCAAGAGCTGATTTAAGAGACCAAAGCGATATAGTAGAAGCAGAGATAAACGCTTTAACAACTAAGAAAGCAGTACTTACATACGATTTGCCTAACTTTATGATATAATTATGGCTATAAATAAAAGGTTAATAAAAAGTAATGACGAAGGCGGTGGAGGTGCAAGTTTTAATACTGTTGCTTGGACTGCTGATGGAACAGGTGGCGATATTTCAATAGACGGACTTGGTTTTCAACCAGATTTTGTTTGGGCTAAAGCAAGAACACAGCCATATAGTCACGCTTTGTTTGATTCAGTAAGAGGTGTTGGCTCAACACATATGCTATTTTCAGATTCTGCAAATTCAGAAAGCACAAATACTGCAAATTCAAATGGAAATGGTTTTATAAGTTCTTTTGATTTAGATGGATTTACAGGTGCTACAGGAACAAGTGCTAATAGTTATTATAACTTAACAGGTAACGACTATGTAGCTTGGTGTTGGAAAGCAGGAGGTGCAGCAGTAACAAACACAGACGGTACAATAACAAGTCAAGTATCTGCTAATACAGAAGCAGGGTTTAGTATTGTTACTGCTACAATGGGTTCAACTTTTCCTCAAACAATAGGTCACGGTCTTGGAGTAGCTCCAGATGTTATTTTAGCAAGAAGAAGGTCTCTTTCGGGAAATTGGGTTGTTTATCATAAAGATGTAGATGCTACTCCTGAAAATTACACGCTTTTTTTAGATACATCAGATGCGAAGGCTTTAAGTGCTTTTCCTTGGAATAACACCGCTCCAACAAGTAGTGTTTTTACAACAGGAGAATATTTTAACAATAACGAAACAATGGTAGCCTACTGCTTTGCAGAGGTTGAAGGGTTCAGTAAATTTGGTAGTTATGATGCTACTAATGCAGCAGGAAACCCACAAACTTGTGGTTTTGAACCTGCTTTTGTTATGATAAAACAGGCTTATGGAGCATCAGGCGGTAATTGGTGGATATTTGATAATAAAAGAACCCCAAGCAACCCAAGAAATCTTGAATTAAGAGCAGATACTACTAATACAGATTACACTTTAAATGGGATTGATTTTACGGCAACTGGGTTTGAATTTAATAATTCATATTTCAATGACGATAGTGCAACCTACATCTATATGGCATTTGCTAACCAGTTCTAACGAACTAAATAAATTTTAAAACAAAGGGGGTGTAAAAGCCCCCATTAAAAAGATGACAGGAATTGACAATAAAATATCATTCATTAGTGGCTTTGTATTTACTGCCCTATCAACTGTAACAATTATGGGAGTAGCACAAGCCGCAGTAGTTGGTCTTGTCGGTGGTTTCTTTGGTCTATTAGGAAAAGAATTATTCTATTACTTGAAAGACAAATTTAATGGGAGAAAATCTACCTAAGCTAAATGACGATGCAGGAATATCAATTAACATTAAATGGCTAATTCAAATAGTTATATTAGTAGGTAGTGCGGTATTACTGTACACACATTTAGAGGGCAGAATAACAGACACAGAGAGCGAGGCAAAGGCACTAAGATTCAACCAAAATACTTATGTGTTTCCTGATATTAGAGTACTTGAAGGAGAGATATTAGAGGTCAAGTTAGAAAGGGAAAGAGTAAGAAAAGATTTAAAGAGGATTAACGAAATAATTGATAAATGAGAAAGTATATTGACTTAGTAGTATTCAAATACATAGAATTAAAACTATGGTTACACGCTAAAAAGAATGGTTCTACTTGGAACAAGTTTCAGTTTGGTTTGTTTTGGATGCTTATAATGATTTTAGCAAGTATGTTAATTGGCAAGATACTATGAAATATTTTAAACTTTCTGAGTTTGATAGTCCTGATATGGTGGGGAGTGGCGAGGCTATGGATAGGGAGTTTTTAAGTAGACTTGACCAAGCGCGCTCACTTGCTGATACATCTTTTAGGATTACTAGTGGTTTTAGAACTCTAGAGCATAACAAGAAAGTAGGAGGAGTAGAGAACTCATCTCACACTAAAGGATATGCTGCAGATATAGCTTGTACAGATAGCGTGAAGCGACATAAGATAATAACATCACTTTTAAAAGCAGGATTTACTAGAATAGGAATAGCTAAAACGTTTATACACGTTGATAACGACCCTAATAAGCCTGCTAATGTAACTTGGGTATATGGATAAGAAACCTTTTAAAGACACTAAGCTAGGAAAGATTGTAGGTAAGCTATCAGGCTTTTTACCTAAAGAAGGTGTTTTAGGTGTTGTAAGAGACATTCTAGATGGAGATGATAGTCTGACACCTGATGAGAAAGAAAGTCTCTTAAATGAGTCCTTAGAGGCTTATAGGATAGAAGTAAGCGATAGAGACTCAGCTAGGAATAGAGAAGTAAAACTAAGAAGGTTTGGTACTGACTGGATGTTTAATGTTACTGGTATTGTAGGATTACTAGCATTTGCTTTTTTGGTTTATACAGTAGTTACTACACAAGTACCTGAGAGTAACAAAGAAATATTTATACACCTCTTGGGTATTGTGGAGGGTGTTGCTCTGTCTATATTTGGCTACTATTTTGGTAGTGCTAAGAAAGAAAATAGATAAGTTGTTAATAACTTTCTAGGTTATTATTTTTCTATAAGATACAAAACCCTTATTTTTTATTATACTATATATAGTATATTATACTAATATATATTATATTTATATATAAATAATAATAACAATAAACTATATATAGTATTATACTATAGTCATTATGAGAGAAGAAATACTAAGAATTGCAGAAAACTATAACAAAAGTGTTATACAGAGAGTAAATGAATTACTAGAGATAGATGCTACTATGTACACTAATCTAGGTTCTGATAGTACTAAGGCTGAAAAGCAAGAAGTAAAAAAAAATTCTAGGATTATCTACAGAGCTATAAAAGACCTAGACTTTGAGACTGGTAAGCTATTCTTACAACACCAAGACGGATATTAGATGCCTAAGAAACCAAGCAGAAAGACAATCGTAAACAACCTAGACAAAGTATTCTCTGAATATATCAGGAGGCGTTATGCTAAGAATAGTATAGCAGAGTGTATTACTTGTGGTAAGAAAGACCATTGGAAAAATTTACAAGCAGGACACTTTATGTCTAGAAAACACTATGCAACTAGATGGTCAGAGGAGAACGTAGAGGTACAATGTATGGCTTGTAATGTGTATAGATATGGAGAGCAATACTTATTTGCTAAACACTTAGGACAAGAGAAAGCTGATGAGCTACTAGCTAAGAGTAGAACTATGGTCAAGCTAAAAGACTGGGAGTTACAAGATATGATAGAAATTTATAAGAAAAAGTTATTGGAGTTGGAACAATAAGTATTACATTTGAAGTGTCTGTCTGACATTTGTCTTAAATCTGTAGAAAAGGAGGTACTATTAACTTAGTATCTCTTTTTTTTTGCTATTATTTTGTGTTATTAAGAATTTTGTATATCTTGCAGTATTATTAATCCATAAAATCAGATTTATGACAAATGAACAACTGGCAGGAATCCTGCAAGAAAACATCAAGAACCTAGAGTGGGCAGAGGACTATCACACTAGAAAGCTACAGGAAACTGAGTATCAGCTATCTCTCTTTAGAAAAGAGCTTAAAGACTTAGAGATATGACCTACACAGAGGATTTGATAAGACTATACCAAGCTAGGATAGTATCAATGGAGAGTAGAATAGAAGAACTAGAAGCATTATTAGAAATAAATCAAAATCAATTAGAAAATGAAAACAGGTAAGATTACTAACATAGAGCCTAATGGGACTTTTGAGAGTTATGGTAGCATACTCACTAGAAACAAGGTAACTATGGCAACAGGCGAGACATTCACGTTCAACTCTAAAGGAGCGTTTAAAAAGAATGTAGGAGATGAGATAGAGTTTGAAGTAACAAACGAGCAGTATGGTAATGCCAAACTGATTTATAATCTTAACAAACCTGCTCCTATGGCTGCAGCACCAGTTCAAAAGACCAATGATGTACAGAAGTTTATTATTAGACAATCAAGTGTTGCTAGTGCAGTAAACTTTTACAAAGATAAACCATCATCAGAGGATGAGGTATTAGATTTCGCAGAGAGAATAGTAAATTATATATACAGTTAGTTATGAGTTATAAAGTAAACGGTAAAATAGACCAAATTTCAGAGATTAAGATACACGACAACGGTGCTAAGTCATTAGACTTTATCTTAAAGACAGAGGAACAGTACAATAACCTATATGTTTTTAATATGTACAAAGGAGCTAACTATGCTGACTCAGTAGATAAGTTTGTACAGTACAACAAAGTAGGAGACTTAGTAGCAGTAGAGTTTAACGTAAACGCTAGAGAGTGGCAAGGTAAGTACTTTACTAACCTAACATCTTGGAGAGTAGATAAATTAGATTCTTTACCTAAACAAGAGACAGTAACTGCTGAGGCATTTGCTCCTGATAGAGAGGATTTACCTTTCTAGAAACTAATGGGGGGGTAGGGTAACTTATTCCCCTTTTTTATTACCTTAGACAAAAACTACAGACAGATGCTTATAAATTTTGAAGAACAGATAAACAAATTAAGAAGTGTAAGGTCAGGACAATTAAAAGAGGGATATAGATTAGACATCCCACAGATAGA
>Ga0209194_1000823_pt1 | contig 22122 bp, 16 predicted proteins | sample COGITO_mtgs_1004_FD_184787 | JGI IMG/M metagenome (GOLD analysis project Ga0209194, IMG submission 184787) | Pelagic marine microbial communities from North Sea - COGITO_mtgs_100413 (SPAdes) (version 2) | ecosystem: Environmental > Aquatic > Marine > Epipelagic ...
GGTACATCCGCTGTAAAAGGCCTTGGGTTTCGCCACTGACATTGAGGAGTAAAGGCATTGGATTGAGCAGAAGGGCTATGGCCCGCATACGTCTCTCTTATTGTAATTATTTTTGACTACCCACTTAGCACAAAGAAAATGGTCGAGATACTTAGTATCTCGACCAAATCGCAAAAGCATAGCTTCTTTATATTTCGCTCCAAAGCAGCAAAGTCTGCAGCAGCAGCTTGTCAACACCTAAGCAAAAGAACTGGCTTCACTCAATACTACTCAGCGTATCGTTGAATATCATTACTTCATCCACTGACCCTGCAAACCCGCTGCCGCTGTTAGGCGTAATTCCATCATGAAAGCGCGTGCCACCGTTAATGCTGCCAATGCCAATGCCACCAGAATGACTCCATAGCTGAGAGCCCGCACCGCTGCCAAACTGCTGACCATCTAAATAGCCCCGGAAAGCGTCTTGCGTAACCTGACGGCCCCCGTCGAGCACTAGGTCAACCTTGTACCACTTATCGGCCGATACTTTGTCCGTATTCAGCTTTGTACTTAGCCAAGTTCCCGACCAGTCGCTTTCTCTGCTCGGCGTATTCCATCCCCCCACATAAAGCCTGTCTTCGTCTATATAAATGTTCAGGCCACGTACACCTGCGCCTTCTTCGTAAAGCACTTGCCGTTTGTTGCCACTGATGTCGTCCGCCTGAAACCGCAGCGAAATCGTTCTTTGTCCATGAGTGCCCAAGTTGATATCTCTAGAATTTTTGATTTTGATAGCATCGCCTTTGCCGTCGAAAGCCGCTGCGCCTCCTTTAAATCCCTCCGTCCAATCTGCATCCGCAACCAACGCACCCGCATTGTTTCGTCCTTGAGTAGAACTATCTTTGGCAAGCCTCCCCTTACCTTCGTTCAAACTAAGATACGCTACCGGATCCGCCATCAAATTAACGACAGGGGTAGTTACAGGGCTAGCCACAGGAGTAGTGACTGGTGGCTTAGACGTAGTCGTAGAAAACGACGGGCCAGCAGTTAGCGATTGAGCCTTTGACGGACTCGGCGCAGAAGCAATTAACTCAAATGCACCAATATCAACTTTGCTATCTCGCTGAATGCCACGCTGATCGGTCGTAGGAGCACCTTGCGTCACACCCGCATTAACAGCCGGACTCCCAGATTGTAATGGATGAACCAAATCACCATTAACTAAGGCCAAAGAGCCCAAAAGCGGATTGGCAACTAAGCTGTTTTTAGTCACTCTTAGAGCCTGTGAGGATGTCGCAAATTCGAGATTGCCGCCGCCATCTTTAGCTTGATAGCCCACCTGATCTTGCCGACGATCTGTCGCAGTGTTAAAAGCAACAATCGAATTTTTTAGCGTCACGTTATGATTGCCATCAAACCAGAGCGCTCCGTTGGCACGACCCGCCGTGTTATAGGCAATAGTTGAGTTCGTAATCTTAACCGGCGTAGAGCGGTTGTTGAGAAACATCGCACCGCCTGCATCTTGAACTGCGCGATTAGCAGAAAACGTACTATTAGAAATATTGATCGGTAAGCCTGTCTCTGTCCATAGAGCACCCCCCTGCTTAGCAGCAGTATTTTTGGCAAAAGTCGCGTTGCGAATATCTAATCCCATGTGGGCAAAGATCGCGCCTCCCGTTGCCTTTCCGCTTGTTGCAGTCGTGACAGTATTATTAGTGAACGTGCTGTCTGCGATAATAGCCTGGTCGTTCTTGTATCCTCCATTCTGGGTGTAGCCCCATAAAAAGAGCGCTCCGCCTTCTCCTTGAGCCTTATTGCCATCAAACGTACTGCCACGAATGATGATCTTGCCGTCGTTAGCAAATCCAGAGTTATAGCCTCTAGAACTGACGCCATCGGTAAAAATTGCGCCCCCGCCTTCTTTTGTTGCTGTGTTGTTTTTAAAGGTAGAATTTTCGACCGTAAAAGTTACACCGCTAAAGCTATAAATGGCGCCGCCGTTAAAGCCTTTGTTGTTTTCAAAGGTGGTGCCCTCAATGATCAGCTGCCCGCGCGACTCATTGTGAGAGATAGCGCCTGCGCTAAAACCTTTATATTTATCGGTAAGAGTACCGTTGTTACCTTTGAAGCTACTGTTAATAACTGTCGCTTTGGCAAGATGCCCTACGCGCATTCCGCCGCCGAGTTCTGATGTGTTGTTGTGTACTTTCACGTTTTCTAACGTGATGTTACTCTCATGACGAGTATCAATTCCCCCGCCCGCTCCCTTAGTTTTCCCGTTGGCAATCGTCAGGTTTTTGAGGATTGCCTTCTTCTTTTTATCTAGATAGAAGACCCTGCTTGAATTATTTCCGCTGATTGTAAGATTGGTTGCATCCTTTCCGTCAATAGTAAGGTTTTTGTTTAATACAAGCTGCCCGCTCTTTAATACAATTGTTTTTTCGGACAGCTTTTTAGAGAACTGAATGGTGTCTCCATTGTTGGCGAGGGCGATTGCCTCGCGCAGCGAACCCTGTCCGCTATCGGCTGTATTGCTAACGATGAGAGTATTCATATTTATTTGAATGATAGGTTTAGCAAGCGTAGAAACAAATTCACTCTGAAGTGAAAGTCGCAAGGGCTTACGGCTTTATCACTAGAGTTGGTCATTTCCGTTGTTTTGAAACTGTGCTTATGCACTCGGTTGGCTGATGTCTCTTAAGTTGTATTCCGCGTGGGCGTTATGGAATAGAGAACTATCGCCAACAAAAAAATATGTTCAGTCGAGGTGGCTTGCTTTGTTTTAGCCACGACTTGTCTTATTTGCAGCACTTTTGTCAAGACATCACTGCGCTATAACATCACTACATACAGACGATAATATCCTAGCTTTGGTATCTGCGTATCCCTTTGACGGCTGCCTGCTCGGCAGTTCGCCATTTTACCGGAACTATAGTTGTTGAATGCTATATAGATTGCTCGTTCGAAAATAATGAAGCAGATGAAAGGTAAATGTGATTTTTGTAAAGGGCTTGTGTAGATAGTACCTGCTAACACTCTCAAAATAAAAGGACTAGAACATAAAAATTGTAGAAGTTATCAGAATTGTGTATTAAGAGATCGTATCAGTGGCAGTCTTGCTCGAAAGTTTTTCTAGAAACCTCCTGTTCGCCCAAAATAACTCTGTATTTAATGCAGCTCAAACTATTTTCTAGACATCGAAATTTATACAGCGAGAAAGCGATGTCACTGGCATAAAGCCGAATTGTGCAGCGGAGAAAGATAAAAGCATCTCTCTCGGTTTTATTAACAGAATTAGCTTTCGACGGCGCTTTTTTAGAAGGAGAAGGATCGACAAACGGCATGATAGCGTAGTATGCCGTTTAGGGTAGTGCACTAACGGCTGGGGCTTTTGAGGCTTTGGCGCTGCCCATTCTCTTGCTCTAGCTGCTCGACACGCTCCATCAGCCCTGACACCTCGCGGCCAAATTCTTATTAATACGCTCAGCGTCTTATCGTCTGCCTGTGTCGTTTCATTGCCTACGAGCTAACGCATCCGCTGTCCTGAAAACTTATCACAGACCGAGCTTTTCGAGAAATAGACACCTACTATTGCAAGACCCGAAACCAAAGGCCGGACTTCCAATCGGCACAGTGCTTTTCATATCGGACTAACTGCTTATCGCTGGGTGACTTGTTAGTAGTTCTGTCAGCAACAAGTCCAGGATTTATTGAGGCTAGACCACAACAAAAGCGAGTATCATTTTCGGGGACTAAAAGCTATAGAGTCGGTTCTTTCTACGCTCTAGTCGTTGTGTCACCACTTCAGGTCAGACAATTAGGGTTAGACCGTTATAATGCTGTACTACTCGCGATATTGTCTCGCATTGTGCTTACTTTTTTATGAAATTACTTGCGGTTATTCCAGCTCGATACGACTCTTCTAGATTTCCGGGAAAACCACTGGTGATGATTGGCGATCGCCCAATGGTTCAGCGAGTATACGAAGCGGCCCAGTCTTGCAAAGCCTTTAGTAAGGTCGTCGTTGCGACAGACAGTGAAAAGGTTGCTGACTGCGTGCAAGGTTTTGGCGGTGCGGTAGAGATGACCCGTTCCGATCATGAGACGGGGACAGACCGAGTAGCTGAGGTGGCCGAGCGGTATCCAGATATAGGTGCGATCGCCAATGTTCAAGGCGATCAGCCTTTTGTTACGCAAGAGATGTTAGCTCAGCTAGTAGAACCCTACCTGTCTGGCAAAAATCCAGATATGACCACATTAGCCTGTCCGCTGACGGGAAGCGATTCTTATAACGATCCGAATACTGTAAAGGTGCTGTGCGATCGCCATCAACAAGCGCTGTATTTCTCGCGATCGCCGATTCCTTTCTATCGAAACAAACCGTCCGACAATCAACTTCAAATTCCGGTTTATCACCATCTCGGCCTTTATGCTTTTCGACGTGATTTTTTGGCTCACTATGCCGAACTAGAGCCAACGCCTTTTGAGCAATGCGAAGCGTTAGAGCAACTGCGGGCGCTAGAGCACGGATATCGTATTGTGGTTTGCCCAACGGCCAAATCTATCTTAGAGATTAATACACCGGAAGATTTGGCTAAAGCAGAATCGATGCTTAGCCTTTAAGAGTAGGGCAATCGGATGTTGACGGGAAGAATATGCCTGGTGCTTTGCCCTTCTCTAGACATATTTGAACCATGCCTCAACCTTCCAGTAGTCGTGATTTACTGGCCCTCTCTCATCGCTATGGTCAAGGCCAGCTGAGTGCGCGGGTAGAAGACCTTTCAATTCCTGACTTTATTGAATTTTTAGATCGGACAACTGGCGAATTTAAGCAGTTTTTGAAGGTGATTGATCTAATCAATAACCAGTCGCTAGAGCCAATGCTAGATGATTTGCTAGAGACGTTTGCGCTTAAGATCGGTCAGATTTTGCAGGCGGAGCGAACGACTATTTTTGTGGTGGATGAGGCTCGAGGTGAGCTGTGGTCTAAGGTGGCGCAGGGCGGAGCGGACGAAGGGCAGCAGGGCAGTCTGGAGATTCGGGTGCCTTTGGATAAGGGGATTGCGGGATATGTGGCGACGACCGGAGAGGGCGTTAATATTCCAGATGTGTACGCAGACGTGCGGTTTGATGATGCGACGGATCGGCAGACGGGCTATCGGACGCGCAATATGCTGTGTATGCCGGTCGTGAGCAGTCGCGATCGCGTGGTAGCGGTGGCTCAGCTTTTAAATAAAGTTGGGACGGGTATTCAACCTTTTTCACTAGAAGACGAAGCGCGATTTGCTCAGTTTGCGCCTTCGATTGGCATTTTGCTGGAGAGCTGCCAGTCTTTTTATTTGGCGGCTCGCAATCAAAAAGGCGTAGCGGCGCTGCTGAAGGCGATTTCGTCGATGGAGCAGAGCCTAAACTTGGAGGTGACGCTACAGTCGGTGATGGCGGCGGCGCGGGGCTTGATGCAGGCAGATAGAAGTACGCTCTGGTTACTAGATGAACATCGCGAGGAGCTGTGGTCTCAGGTGCAGAGTGCAGATGGGTCGGCGCTAATTGATCTGCGGATGCCTGCAAGCAAAGGAATTGTCGGACATGTGGCGCAAACGGGCGAGAATCTAAATATTTTGAATGCTTATTCGGACGCTCGATTTGACGTGTCGGCGGATAAGAAAACGGGCTATCGGACACGCAATATTTTGTGTATGCCGGTGTTTAATTCGAGCGGAAAGCTGATTGGCGTGAGTCAGCTTATTAATAAGCGGCAGGGGCAGTTTACGCCGCTAGATGAGTCGTTTATGCGGGCGTTTAATACGCAAGCTGGAATCGCGCTGGAGAATGCGCAGCTATTTCAGGAGATTTCGCAGGAGAAGCAGTATCAGAAGGACATGTTGGAGAGCCTGTCGGATGCGGTAATTTCAACTGATATGGTGGGGCGGATTGTGACGATCAATGAGGCTGCTTTAAAGCTGTTGGGTGCGCCGGTAGGAGAAGGCTTGGAGGATTTACCGGGCGGCCTGAATCAGAGCGGCGAGCAGCGGGTGAATAAGGTGGCGGCACAGCGCTGGCAGGCGGCGTTGATGGGCGGCTATTTGTGGGATGCTGTGTGTTTGGAGCGATTGCGCGATCGCCTAGAAGACAGTTTAAACACAGGCGCGAGACATTACGTGCCGGAGCAAGGGCTTCGCGTGACCGTAGGCTTTGGCTCTGATGTTGAACAGGATGAGCCGATGGGCAAAGGATCTTTAGATGACAACCTTTATCAGAAAGAAAGCTGCGCTTTGGTGGTGCCAGAGGGTGAGACCTACCGACTTTGGGGCAACGCCGATCGGCTGGTTTCGCCAGCGCGAGTGATGGGTTGGAATCGAAGCATTAATTTAACGGTGAGTCCGCTGAGCGATCCGCAAGGTGGGGTGCGCGGTGGCTTGGTGGTGCTTGAAGATATCAGTCAGGAAAAGCGGATGAAGACGACGCTGTACCGATATATGACGCCGGGCGTGGCCGATCGGGTAATGGCGCTAGGCGAAGACGTGCTGATGGTGGGCGAGCGGAAGGATGTGACGGTTCTGTTTTCGGATATTCGCGGCTATACGACGCTGACTGAAGCCCTAGAGGCGGCGGACGTGGTGTCGATGCTGAATGAGTATTTTGAGACGATGGTGGAGGCGGTGTTTCACAGTGAGGGGACGCTGGATAAGTTTATTGGCGACGCGCTGATGGCGGTATTTGGGGCGCCGCTGCCGTTGAGTAATCACGCCTGGTCGGCGGTGTGCTCGGCGCTAGATATGCGGCGGCGGCTGGTGGCGTTTAATCAGGAGCGGTTGGCTAAAGGGCAGCCGGAGCTGCGAATTGGGATTGGCTTGAGTTCGGGCGAGGTGGTTTCTGGCAATATCGGCTCGCAGCGGAAGATGGAGTATACGGTCATTGGCGATGGGGTGAATTTGAGCGCCCGGCTAGAGAGCATTACGAAGCAGTATGGCTGCGATATCGTGCTCAGTGAGCATACTTATGAGCTGTGCAAGGAGATGATTCGGGTGCGCGAGCTGGATTTGATTCGGGTGAAGGGGAAGCTGGAGCCGGTGAAAATTTACGAGCTAGTGGGCGATCGCAATCATCCTTTAACTGATATTGATGAGACTTTTCTCAATTTGTATAGTCAAGGAAGAGAGGCCTATAAGGACAGGCGATTTCATGGGGCGATCGCACTGTTTGATAAAGCGATGGCTTTGCGGCCTGACGATTTGGCGGTGGCGCTTCAGCTGGAAAGGGCACAAGCTTGTATTCAGCGACCTCCGGCAAAAGATTGGGATGGCGTACATGTGATGATGACTAAGTAATCGACTAAGTAATCTTAGTTAAATCGTCGATCCTACAAACTGCAAGTGATGTTACGAGCTAGTCTTTACTATCAAGACTTTCCGTAATAATGTGCAGGTTGCTTTTATTTTTCAGTGCCTCTATGACCGATTCTTCAGTACGCGATGCCCAGAAGCTCTATGAGGGCAAGGCCAAGATCATCTATGCGACCGATGATCCGGAGGTTTTGGTTACCTACTTCAAGGACGATGCAACGGCCTTTAATGCGCAGAAGAAGGGGCAGATCACGAATAAAGGCGCGATTAATTGTAAGGTGACGACTCATTTATACGGTCTCCTAGCGCAGAAAGGCGTTGAAACGCATTTAATTGAGACGACTTCCGATCGCGAAATGAGCGTGAAGCGGGTAGATATTGTGCCGTTGGAAGTGGTGGTGCGCAATATTGCGGCGGGCAGCTTGTGCAAACAAACCGGGATTGCGTTGGGTACGAAGCTAGATCGGTCGCTGGTGGAGTTTTACTACAAGAATGACGATTTGGGCGATCCGCTTTTGACGCGCGATCGCATTGCAGCCATGAAGCTGACCTCACCTGATATGCTCGATCGACTGACCGAAAAAGCCCAGATCGTAAATAACGTACTCACCGAGTTCTTTGCTCGCTGCGGGATTACGCTAGTAGATTTTAAGCTGGAATTTGGCACGGATAGCGGCGGAACGCTCTTGCTAGCCGACGAGATTAGCCCGGATACTTGCCGCCTGTGGGACGCCTCTGAGACGGACGAGAAGAAGCGCGTGATGGATAAAGATCGGTTCCGCCAAGACCTGGGTAATGTGGCAGCGGGCTATCAGGCAGTACTTGACCGGATCTTGTCGCAGATAGGTTGAAGGCTTGTAGATTGAAAGCTTGAATTCGACTCTAGCTTTGAATGATCTTTAAAGTATGTTTTTATACTTGTGTTTTTATACTCGTGCTGAACGTGCAGGCTGCGATTCTGGCACAGTGATTTTTTAGTTCGGGTTGAACGGTGCGGTAAGATCTTTCGGAATTGGATCATATATAACCGTCTTCGGACGGTTGTGCGTTTGTTTGAAGATTGCTAGCCGCGAGTGGGGCTTAACCGTCTTCGAAGCGCGGTGAGGAGTGAATTTATCAAAAGGATTAAGTGGTTATGCGTGTTTCTCCAGCTCTTTTGGCCTGCTGTAGTTTAGTTGCGATCGCAGGTTTGCCAGGCCAAGCCGCTGAGTCTGCTGAGACGGTTGCTATCCCGTCTGAATCAAATTTGTTAGAAGGTCGTTTGCCAGAAGCTGATCTATCTGAAGCTGGCTCGCCAGAGGTGAGTTTAGATCGGCTTTTGGGTTCGGTGACGCAGCCGGCGGCCCCTCAGCTTTTGTCACAGGCTAATCCCGCGCCGCTAGATCCTGGCAATCCGGTTTTGCCAGAACCCCCGGATGAGCCGAATCGCGCGCCTACTATTGAGCTTCCTACTAGTGCACCCGCCGACAGCGGCGATGATTTGCTGATTAACGATGGCTTAGAAGCTCAGCCTGGCAGCATTGATATCCAAATCAACGAAGACGATGTAGAGGTTAACCCCGAAGAGACCAATCCGGATGCGCTGCCCGTACCCGCTGCGCCGACGAATACTACGCCTCCTGTTCCGACGCCGGGTTCGCCTGCGCCGAGCGCTACCCCTGGCGCTACTCCTGGTGCTACCCCTGGCGCGGCTGAAGCTGAGGACGAAACTAGAGTACTGGTTTCTGAGGTAGATGTGGTTTCGACGGGCGCTGAGCTACCGCCAAATTTAGTCGATGAAGTTTACCGGGCGGTTAGTACCGTTCCTGGGCGAACCACAACGCGCACTCAGCTCCAGGAAGACATCAACAGCGTTTTTCGAACAGGCTACTTTTCCAACGTGCGGGCGAATCCAGAAGATACGGCGCTGGGCGTAAAGGTGACGTTTTTTGTAGAGCCTAACCCGGTACTGACTAACGTAGATGTGCGAAATACAAAGGTGCTGCCTGAAGAGGTGGTGACTAATATCTTTAGCGATCAGTACGGACAGATTCTGAACCTGCGAGACTTTCAGAACTCGGTGCTAGATCTTAACGATTGGTATCAAGAAAATGGCTATGTGCTAGCTCAGGTAACGGCTGCGCCGCAAATTGGAGCAGATGGTACGGTAACGCTGATTGTCGCTGAAGGCGAGATTGAGTCGATTGACGTGCGCTATATCGACACCGAAGGCGAAACGACAAATGAAGACGGCGAGCCGATTCGCGGTAAAACCAAGCCCTACATTGTGACGCGCGAGTTTGAAACTCAGGCGGGCGATGTTTTCCAAGAGAGCGCTATTCAAGAAGATATCGGCAACGTGTTTGGCCTGGGTATTTTTGACGACATTCGGCTGTCGCTCGATCCGGGCGATGAAGACCCGCGCAAGGTGAAGCTGGTGGTGAATATTGCTGAGCGGCAAACGGGTTCGGTGGGTGCGTCTTTGGGCTTCAACCTGCGAGGCGATTTGTTTGGTCAGCTTAGCTATAACCAGGACAACTTTAGGGGCCGAAATCAAAAGCTGCGGGCCGAAGGTAGAGTTAGCTTAGAGGGCGACTTCCTCTTCGATGTTGGGTTTACTGACCCCTGGATTAAAGGCGATCCGTATCGAACCTCTTATACGGCTAGTCTGTTTAACCGCCGGGCAACTTCGCTCATTTTTGACGATGGGCCAGATGGCATTGAGGATAGAGTCCGCTTACCTAGAGATAGCAATGTTGCCCTGCCGAGTGGCCCAGAGAATAATGGCGACATTCCGAGGCTTAACCGTTTGGGAACGGGAATTAGCTTTAGCCGTCCGCTAGATGACGGTTTGTCGCTGTCTTTGGGTGTGCAGTACGAGCGTGTGGCGGTGCTAGATAGCAATGGTGATGTGACTCCGCGCGATCGCCTAGGTAATTTACTCACGGCGAGCGACAGCGGACGAGATGACCTACTAGCGGTGCAGTTTAGCGGCGTATTAGACCGGCGGAACGATCCGATTACGCCCACTAGCGGTAACCTGCTTCGTCTCGGGACTGAGCAAACTATTCCGGTGGGCAATGGCAGCATTTTGTATAACAAGCTGCGCGCTAGCTACAGCCAATACGTGCCGGTGAACTTCTTCAACTCGAATAAAGGCAATGAGGCATTTGCCTTTAATCTCCAAGGCGGAACTATTCTAGGCGATCTGCCGCCTTACGAAGCGTTTCCGTTGGGGGGTGGTAACTCGGTGCGTGGTTACGAAGAAGGGGCCGTTGGCGCTGGGCGTTCGTTTGTACTAGGGACAGCAGAGTACCGCTTTCCGCTGTTTAGCGAGTTCTTGAGCGGCGCACTGTTTATGGACTATGGTTCGGATTTGGGCACGGGTGATAGTGTTCCAGGCAATCCGGCGGGGGTTCGCGGTAAGCCCGGCAGCGGCTTTGGCTACGGCGCAGGGGTGCGAGTGCGGACACCTTTGGGAGCGCTGCGTTTGGACTACGGCCTGAGCGAACAAGGCTCTCGCTTCCACTTCGGCTTTGGTGAGAGGTTCTAATGGTTGGGGCAACTCAAAACAAGACTGAGGCTCCCGCTAATGGCGAGTCGGCGCTGGATTGGGCGAGTCGGCAAAGGACGCTGGCTAGCGAGGTGAGCGTTTCGGGGGTAGGGCTGCATTTAGGGCAGCAGACGACCGTGCGCTTGCTGCCTGCTGAGGTGGATGAGGGCCGCTATTTTGTTCGGACTGATCTATTCGCTGCTGAGTCGCCTCGAATTGAGGCAGCGGTCTCTCGGGTGATTGCAACTCAGCTTTCAACGGAGCTGGGCGTGGGTGAGACGCAGGTGCGGACGGTGGAGCATTTGCTTTCGGCGCTGCTGGCGCTGGGGTTAGATAATGTTCGCATTGAGATGGATGGGCCGGAGCTGCCGCTGTTGGATGGATCGGCTTTGGGCTGGCTGGCGGCGATTGATCCGATGGGCGATTGCGCGAACTCGCGTTTGCAGTCTGCGCCTAGAAAGCACCGACAGGCCGTGAGCGAGCTAATTTCGGTGGACGATGGTGACGCCTGGGTGAGCGCTTATCCGAGTGAGACGCTGCGCTTTAGCTACGGAATTGATTTTGAGCTGGCGGCTATTGGCAATCAGTGGCACAGCTGGTCGCCAGGTGCAGAGACGTTTGCGGCTGATTTTGCGCGTGAGGTGGCTCCGGCGCGGACGTTTGGACTGGCCCATCAGATTGATTATTTGCGATCGCAAGGCTTAATTAAAGGCGGCAGCTTAGAAAATGCCCTGGTCTGTGGCCCAAACGGCTGGCTCAACCCGCCGCTGCGATTTGAAAATGAGCCGGCCCGGCATAAGCTGTTGGATTTGATCGGAGACTTGAGCTTGCTAGGTGATATTCCTAGGGCGCACTACGTGGCGTACAAAGCTAGCCATGCCCTGCATGTGGCGTTAGCAAAGCAGCTAGCGAGTCACTGTTTATATCGTTAATAGGCGTTGCTAAATACGTAGGAATTACGTAGGAATTAATCCTAGGAATAGCGCTCGTAACCGTCTAATGGCAGAATCGTGAAGGGCTTTAGACAAAACTAACCAACTTTTGTGCCCTTTGCTGACCTTGACCCCAACTTGCCATGCCGACTAGTGCGCCCGCTGCTAAAGCTGATACTGCTGCTGAAGATACGTCTGCTACCGATCAGGCGACAGCGGATAATACGCCTGAGAGCCAGACCTACAGCCTAGAAGAAATTCAGAAGCTGCTGCCTCACCGATATCCGTTTGCGCTGATCGATCGCATCGTTGACTATGTCCCTGGCGAGCGAGCAGTTGGGCTGAAGAATGTGACGTTCAATGAGCCTCACTTTCAGGGACATTTTCCAGGCAAGCCGCTGATGCCGGGGGTGCTGATTGTAGAAGCGATGGCTCAGGTGGGCGGTATTGTACTGAGCCAAATGCCTAGTGTGGATGGTTTGTGCGTATTTGCGGGAATTGATAAGGTGAAGTTTCGTCGGCCTGTAGTACCTGGCGACCAGCTATTGATTACAACTGAGCTAGTGGCCGTGAAGCAGGGTCGCTTTGGCAAGATGAAATCTCGAGCTGAAGTAGATGGGCAGCTGGCCTGCGAAGGGACGCTGATGTTCTCTGTGGTGGATTTTTAGCGGGGGCTTTTGACGATATTAGGTATAGACCGACTGTTAAATTGGCCGAAGCGCCCGATCTCACTGACCGGGATCATTGCATTGTGGTAACTAGATTTATGCGCACTACTCATGCGGCGGCTCTGCTGGAGGCATGGCTTTGACTACTACTCTGATTCATCCGAGCGCGGTTGTTCATGCTGGCGCGACTATTCACTCTAGTGCGAGCATTGGCCCCTATGCAGTGATTGGCGAAAAGGTGACGATCGGCGCAAATACTAGCGTGGGCGCTCACGCCGTCATTGATGGCTATACTCGAATTGGCGATCGCAATCGAATTTTCCCCCATGCCTCAATTGGCCTAGAACCGCAGGATTTAAAGTACGACGGTTCGATGAGCCTCGTCGAGATTGGCGATGATAATGCCATTCGCGAATGTGTGACAATTAACCGACCGACGCGCACCGGTGAGGTTACCCGGCTCGGTAGTCATAATTTGCTGATGGCCTATGCCCATGTTGCTCACAACTGCGAACTGGGCGATCGGGTGATCATTGCGAACTCGGTGGCTTTAGCGGGCCACGTCACGATAGAGTCTCATGCTCGAATTAGCGGGCTGGTGGGGGTGCACCAGTTTGTGCATATTGGCCGCTACGCGATGGTTGGCGGTATGAGCCGAATTGAGCGCGATGTGCCGCCCTACATGATGGTGGAAGGCAATCCCTCTCGGGTGAGAAGCTTGAATCAAGTGTTGCTGCGTCGCTCTGGAATTTCTGAAGAGTCTGAGGGGCGAACCTATAAGGAGCTGCGCGAGGCTTTTCGACTGCTGTATCGGTCGGATTTGACCTTTCAATCGGCGCTAGCTGAGATAGCGGACATGATTGAGAATGTTCATGTGCGGCATTTGTACGAATTTTTGCGAGCCTCTACGGATACTAAGGGTCGGCGGGGGCCAGTGCCCGGTAGAAAGAAGTAATCGGTAACAATCGCACGGGTTAGAACATGGGGCGGGCACTGAGAATTTTTATTCATACGGGAGAAGTGTCGGGCGATTTGCAGGGCGGATTGCTGACGGAAGGGCTGTACCGGCAGGCGGCAAAGCGCGGTGTGGATATAGAAGTGATTGGGCTTGGCGGCGCTCGGATGCAGGCGGCGGGCGCTGAGGTTTTAATTGATACGGTGCGGCTGAGCGCGATTGGCCTGCTGGAGGCGGTTCCCTATTATCTCGAAGGACGCCAGCTGCAGAAGCAGGTGAATGCGTATTTGCTAGAGAATCCGCCTGATTTGATGGTGCTGCTGGACTATATGGGGCCGAATATTGCGGTGGGTAAGTTTGTTCGGCAGAATTTGCCGCAGGTGCCAATTGTGTATTACATTGCGCCGCAGCAGTGGGTGTTTTCAACTAAGCGCGATACGCAGAATGTGCTGGCTGTGAGCGATAAGCTGCTGGCGATTTTTCCGGGAGAAGCGGCTTATTACGAGCGAGCGGGGGCGAATACGCGCTGGGTGGGGCATCCGCTGGTGGATATTTTTGCGGAGCCGATGACGCAGGCGGCGGCTCGACAATCGCTGGGGATGTCGGCGGCCGGGAAGGTGGTGACGCTATTGCCTGCTTCGCGCAAGCAGGAGCTGGTTTACATTATGCCAGCGATGTTTGAGGCGGCAGCTAGAATTCAGGCTGAGCTGCCGGGTACGAAGTTTTTGATTCCGGTTTCGCTGCCAGATTTTGAAGGTGAGGTAGCCGAGGCGGTGAAGACTTACGGGCTAGATGCTCGGCTGGTAGATAAGGCGGATGGGAGACGGGCGATCGCGGCTGCCGATTTGGTTCTGAATAAGTCGGGAACGGTGAATTTGGAGGTGGCGCTGATGCGGGTGCCGCAGGTGGTTGTGTACCGGCTGAGTAACCTGACGGCGTTTATTGCTAAATACATTGTGCGCTTTACGGGCAAGTATGTTTCGCCGGTGAACCTGATGGAGAATAAGCCGATTGTGCCGGAGCTGCTGCAGTGGGATGCGACGCCTAAAAAGATGAGCGCGGCGGGATTGACGCTATTGACCGATGAGTCGAAGCGGTCGGCGATGATTGAGGCGTATGCGGGAATGCGACGGGCGATGGGTGAGGTGGGGGTTTGCGATCGCGCCGCAGATGAAATTTTGGCCATGCTGTTACCGCCCGCTAGCAGCTGAGGCGTTTGTTTCGGCAGAGAGTTCGATTAGACACTTTTACAGGTGGTTTGATCTAAAATTTTCGAGCGGATTTAGCGATGCGTCTATCGTATGGCTATGAAATCAGCCGATAAAGTGGACAATAAGGTGGTGAGGGCTATCCCTCTATGCTCTACACTAAGGCTGAAAATAACCGCATGTAGCGAAGTGCGGATGCATTTGCGTTTCGTAGGTTGGGTTATTTGCAGCTATATAAGGCCTTGCGCTGATATGACTGCTTTAAGACAACCTGACAAATGTTGCAGACGTGGGTAGAAAGCGACCAAAAGTATTTTTGGTGTGTCTAGGAGGAAGACAGTGGATATTGCAGATGTATGGGAGAAGGCGGGGCCGACTAGGTGGCCGCTACTCTTTTTATCGATTTTGGCTTTGGGTATCATTCTGGAGCGAATTTGGTTTTGGTCTAGAGTTTTGACGCGCGAACGAGAAGTGTCTGGACGCGTGTTAGAGGCCGCTCGGCGCGAATGGTTGGCGGCTTCGGCGCTGGCACAAAGATCGGCGCAGCTACCGATGGGTCGCTTCTTATTTTCAGCGCTGAAGCTGAAAGATCAAGATCCTGAGGTTTTTAAGCTGGCGTTAGAAACGTCGGCTAGCGAGGAACTGGCGTCTATGCGCCGAGGCGACAAGGTTTTAGAGGCGGTGATTGCGCTTTCTCCGATGCTGGGACTATTCGGTACGGTGATTGGTCTAATTCGCTCTCTAGATGCGATTAACCCTCAAGATCTAGGGGTTGCAAACGCGACGGCAGAGACGGGTTTAGGGATTGGCGCTGCGCTAATTAGTACGGCTTTTGGACTGGCGATCGCGATCGCTAGCCTGGCGTTTTACCGTTTGTTTCAGGGCTTTATTTTTGGTCAAGCCAAGATGTTTCAGCTCTCAGGTAACGAGCTAGAGCTGCTTTACCGCCAGGCGTGGGCATTTACCGACGGTAAGCCTAGTTTGCTCAGCGAGAATTTAGTCAACACGCCGCCTTCTCCAACGGTAGATTTGCCGCTTGCTCCGGACTTTAAAGAGGAAGAGAAGCCGTCTACGTTTTAGAGCGGATGGAAGTTTCTTTTGAGGGCGGTGATACGGTTATTCGCGCTGCCCTTGAATGGCAGACGGTTAGTGCAAAAGAATGCGGTTAAGCAGTGAACAGCCCTCGAGAGGACGTGAGCGATGAAAGTTGATTTTGATGAGCGTCAGTCGGAAGTGCAAATTGAAATTTTGCCGATGATTGACGTAATCTTTTGTATTTTGACGTTTTTTATTCTGGCGGCAGTGGGGCTGACGCGGCAGCAGGCGATTGAGCTGGATTTGCCAGCGGTGAATAACAGCGCGCCATTACAAGATACGGCTCAAGATCGCCTGTATGTCAGCGTGGATAGCGTAGGGCAAGTGTATGTAGACAAGAGTGCGGTGCCGTTGGGCCTACTGTACGACGTGCTAGTACAGCATCAAAAAATTGCGCCTAATGGGATGATTGTGCTCTATGCCTCTCGTAGCGCTCGCTATGAGGATGTGGTGAAAGTACTAGACCTGCTGCGCTCTGTGGGAGGCGATCGCGTGGCTTTAGCGACGTTGCCAAACGATGTCTCTCTCGATCCGACGCAGAACAGCGGCGAGACGGTAGAAGAAACGCTCAGACGCCAAGGCCTTGATATTCCTTCTCAAACTGGGGTGCCACCTCAAGGGGCACCGGGTGGCGTTCAGATCGCCCCAATCCCTTCTGAAACGCAGCCAAATTCGATAAATACCCTGCCACCGATTTCGCCAAACCCAACGGCACCTGAGACTACACCTGGATCTACACCTGGATCTACTCAAATCGTCCCCGTTTCGCCCGAGTCCCCGTAGATTTTTTTGCGGGTAGCGTTAGCGTATATTTGGCGTGGGGCGATCGCGGCGGCGCTGGCGAATGGTTTTACCAGCAGAACCTGATAGAGGGCTAGAGCGGATGACCCCTGTCACGTTAATATGGCTTGAGTCGGCGCTAGAGGAGGTCTTTCTGTAGCCGCTGGCACTCAGTTTAGAGCGGACTCAAGCTCCGATTTTTTGTGTAATGAAGCATACGCTGTCTGTACTGGTTGAAGATGAATCGGGCGTTTTGACCCGAATTGCCGGCTTGTTTGCCCGCCGAGGATTCAATATTGAGAGCTTAGCGGTGGGGCCAGCCGAGCAGCCAGGAATTTCTCGGATTACGATGGTGGTGCCGGGCGACGACCAGGTGATTGAGCAGTTGGCGAAGCAGCTGTACAAGCTAATCAACGTGCTAACGGTAAGTGATATCACAGAGACACCGAGCGTTGAGCGAGAGCTAATGCTGCTGAAGGTGAGTGCAGACGGTGCGAACCGGGCTGAGGTCGTGGGGCTAGCACAAATATTTCGCGCTCGAGTGGTGGATGTGTCTGAAGACTTTTTGACGCTTGAAGTGGTGGGCGATCCGGGGAAGCTAGTGGCCATTGAGCAAGTGCTGAAGCCGTTTGGAATTAAAGAGATTGCGCGAACCGGAAAGATTGCGCTGACTCGGGAGTCTGGGGTGAATACAGAGTATTTGAAGTCTTTGGAGAGTAAGGTTTAGACGCTTGGGCCTGATTGCTAGGTTAGGACTTTGCTGGGGCTGATAGGGGCGCTAGTGGACTTAGGGACTGGGTGGGGGTAGTGTCTTGTTGTGCTGTTTGCGCTGAAGATGACGGTTCGTCTGACTGTTCGTTTTTAATTGGTGCGATCGCCTTCAAAAAAGGAACAGCATCGTGCCGAATCTCCCAAACCTTCAGCAGAATTAGATACTCGTAGAATGCTTGCAGTACGCACCAGGTGAATCCAGCACGACCGTCTAAAATACCGCCCAGGAAAATGTACATGTAGACGAATCGAACGAACGGGCGACCGGGAATTCGTAGGGACAGATCTTTAAGGGCATGGCGGCGCTCTACTTCGGATTTGCCTTGGAAAAGATCTCGCCAGCGGATAGTGCCCTCTGAAAGCTGCCTGACGGTTTCGCGAGCTTCGTCGGTGGAGTAGCGGTTGTGCTTTTCTATCCAGCGGCTAAAGCCTTTGCCACAGGTGTAGTGAGGGTAGGTTTCGGTGAGAAAGCCATGAGAACCTTGGATGACTTCGCGCTCGGTGTGGCCGTAGTCGTCGAACCAGACGTTTTGTTTGTCTAATAGGCGAAGCTGGTAGCGAGGGTACTGGGTGCTGTGCCTGATCCAGTGGTTCATAAACATGACGCGCTCGGCGGCGTAGTAGCCTACGTGCTGGCCGGACTGGGCGGCGGCAGTACATTCTGCGATGAGTTCTGAGGTCAGGCGTTCGTCGGCTTCTAAAATGTAGGCCCAGCGGTACTTGGTTTCTATGTTTTGGAGCATCCAGGTGCGCTGTTTGCCGTGGCTCTCGAAGGCATGTTGGATGATGCGAACGTGGGGGTATTGCCGGGCAATTTCTAGAGTGCGATCGCTGCTAAACGAATCGACCACAATGACATCATCACAGAGGGCCGCAGACTCTATGCAGGCGGCAATGTCTAACTCTTCATTGTGAGTCAGAATAAAGATGGAGAACATGGCGCTGTGGAAATACCCTGAGTAGGTGGCAACTAATAGGCGGATCCAGAAGCAGACTAACCCATCTGAAGGGTTGTAAACTAGCTTGCGTAGTCTGTTCTGCAGTGGATGTCGAATTGTTCTAACATCCACCGTTATATTGCCCAATCAGGCGATCTGAGTTCGATTTTGAGTGAACTTGTAGCCTTGCTATAAAAGCGAGGTGAGGGTATCTGCTAGGGCGGCTGATGATGCTAGTGAATTTAGAGCGCTAGCTGCGTTGTGTCTGTTGATTCGAAGTCGTAGCAATTGATAGCTGCTTCGGAAAAGGCATCGATGGGACGAACTGAGCACTTTAGCCGATAGTCTGAGGTGGAGAAGGCGCAGCGGCTACAGGGAATTTGGTGAATTTTTCGCAGGTTGGTGAGGCTGCGGCGGGCGGTGGTGACTAAGCTGAGAATGATGGCCGTGACGAGGCTCCAGGCAATGACTGCGCAGAGGTAAGGAAGCGCAGGCTGTATCCAGAGGATAAAAGCGGCCAAGATGCTGAAGAAGGATTCAATAAGGCGGTCGGCAAGGGCGTAAGGCAATGTGGATGGCTCCTGCGGCGAATTGTAGGCGGATTATAAGATAGCTAGTTGGTTAGATCCTAAATTCGAGTTCAGCGGAAGGGACGGGTGCTTTACATAAGTGCAAGATTGTTTAAAGTCGCTTAAAAGAGTCTACAGTCGAGGCATTTTCTCTAAAAACTACTCTTCTTCGATGCTGTTCTTTTTTCTCAACTTTTGCGAAACATCGGCATGTATTAGTGCAATGTTAGGGTCGCGCTGAATGGCTTGAAAATAGCGTTCGCCAAGAGGGGTCAGTGAGTGCTCGTTGGGTTTGAGCATAAGGCGCGCTTTTTCAAGCAGAATAGAGGCGCTTTCGGGTTCTACTTTGTCTTTTTTTCGCAAGTCGAGGAGTTCGTCTATTTGGACGATGAACTGGGAGATAGGTCGAAGCCAGCTAAAGGCGTCGTCGTCGATGACTAATCGGAAGAATGCGCCGCTGTTGACGATGGGGCCGTTGGCCTGTTCGTAGACGATGCGCTCTGAGTCTAGAAGGGCTTTGTGCAGCCGCAGCAGTTCAGGGCGAATTTCTTTGAGGCGTTCGACGGCGAGGTCTGAGGAGTCTGAGGGAGAATTGGTGCTCATGAGGGGCGCGGATGTTGGCTTGAGGGTCGCTTTGATTACACTAGCATTCCGGGCCAGTCATTCTGGGCCAGTTCGGTTTTGAGCGGTTGGCCTGCGGATTGACTAGATGAAGGTTGCTTTTTTCCGGCTAGAGATCTTTGGGCTTCATTGAGCAGAGGGGGAGAAATGCGAAGATTGCGATCGCCCGCTCTCTGCTGACCGATTTGCCTATAGAGAAGACTGGACTTAGCATTGGCGATATAGAGCAGCTACGACAGGCGGAGTGACAGCACTAAGATACGTTTGACTCGACTGTCAGTTCGCGATCGGTGTGGATGAGATATGCGCTCAGAGATCTGTGACTTATGAGCGGTAAGCTTTTATGAGGTTCTATAGGGAATGGCTCATGAAAGTGAATGGAGTGGAGATTGCGGAGAAGGAGATTGAGGCGGGTGGATTGAGGTGGTTTTATCGGGAGAGTGTGCCGAAGAATGAGTCGCGTAGGCCGCCGGTAATTTTGCTGCATGGACTGGTATCGCAGGGGTATAGCTGGCGAGGGGTAATGGCACCTTTGGCGGAGGCGGGTTTTAGGGCGATCGCACCTGATTGGATTGGCCATGGCTATTCGTCTAAGCCGGATAAAAAAGAGTTTGACTATAAGCCAGCGTCTTTTGTGAATGCGCTGTCGCAGCTGGTGGAAGCGCTAGAAATTGAGCGGTTTTCCCTGGGCGTGCAGGGATTTTTAGGCTCGGTGGGGCTGCTGTATGCGGCTCAGCATCCGGAGAAAATTGAGCGGCTAATTATTCTGAATACGCCTTTGACGAGCGGGGCGAAGCTGCCGTTTAAGATTTCTCAGATGGGAATTCCGCTGGTGGGCGATATGTTGACGCAGGATCCAATTTTGGTGGATCGTACGCTGGAGGGCGGTGGGCCTTATGAGGTGGGCGATGCTGATTTGGAAGTGTATCGTAAGCCGTTTTTGAAAAGTTCGGATGCAGGGCGATCGCTTTTAGCAACGGTGAAGCAGCTAGATGTGAAGGGCGTTACCGCTGAGATTGATCGCGCTTTTGAAGGCTGGGAGGGGGCGACGCTGATTGCTTGGGGGGCCGTGGATAAGTGGCTGCCGGTGAGTTTGGCTGAGAACTTTGCGAAGAAGCTGAAGGACGTGGATGTAGTGAAGCTAGAGGAAACGGGCCACTATGCTCAAGAAGACTGGGCGGAGAAAGTGGGCGAGGTGATTGTGCCGTTTTTGAGGCGGGCCAACCTGTAGCCAACCGTTTTTGTCACCCCGGCGATCGGTGTAGGTACTGTTGAGAGGTTGCTGGATAGGTGATTGGCTGATTTATGACGGGCGGCACTTTTTTTCTCGCGCTGTTTCCATTTCTCCATGCCATCTAATGCCTCTGATAATGCTTCTGGCAATGTTTCTAAGGTCGCGACGAGAGTCCCTGGGCGGCTAGGTCAGCTCAGCTATCGCGCCAAGCAGCTTGTCGTCCATCCGTTAGAAGATTGGACGCGCAGGCTGATTGAAAGATCGCCGGATGAAGCTATCAATCAGATTGAGATTCGCGCGGTGGGCCTTCGCCGAACCGGTAATCATGCGGTTTTGAATTGGATTGTGTCGCAGCAGGCGGGCGAAGTTTTCCATTTGAACAACGTGGCTGCGGGGCAAAACCCTTATCGGTATAAATGCGAGAATCTACGTCGCTATCACCCCAAGCATTCTAAAATGGCTGAGGTGTACCGGCGACAGGCGATGGGTGATTTTATTGCGCGTGACTGCTTGGTCTATAGCTATGAAGATTGGAGTTTGGCGCAGGTGACGCATCAGCGGTTCGAGCGCAATCGAGTCCTGTATGTGGGGAAAAGCCAGCAGCGGTTTGACGTGCTGATTTTGCGCGACCCGTTTAATTTGTTTGCTAGCCGTTTGAAGCAGGGCTTTGTAGCGACCAAGGCACCGGGGGCTTCAATGGTAGACCTTTGGTTAGAATCGGCCAAAGAATTTGTGGGTGAGAGCTGCTGCCTTGGTGAGGATTTGGTGCGCGTGAATTACAACCGCTGGTTTGCCGAGGAAGACTACCGTCGACAGTTGGCTGATCAACTAGGCATGACGTTTTCGGATGCGGGTTTAGATAAGGTGACTGGGTTTGGGGGCGGTAGCTCTTTTGATGGGATTGGGGTGAGTGGGCGATCGCTCGACGTAACGAACCGATGGCGAGCCTTTGTCGATCATCCCGCTTTTCTGGCTTGTTTTGAGAATGATGAAATTTGGGCTTATTCTGAGCAAATTTTTGGCCATCTTCCAGGTACTGAAAGCCTGCGAGCTTGAGTTGGAAACTAGTGGGCACCAGTTGAGATCAACCGGTTTCTCTAAATACTAGAAATCTACACCGCGCTTAAGTTCTACGCCACGCTCTGCGTAGTGCTTATGGCAGAAGACTTCGGAGTGGGCGCTCGCTAGCTGGAAGTAGGCGGGCTGGTTTTTGCAGCGTCCGGTGATGATGACTTCGGTGCCTTTGGGCTTGCGCAGTAGGGTTTGGATGATGGGCTGTTCGGGGATGAGTTCTAAATCGACGGTGGGGTTTAGCTCGTCGAGGATGATGGTTTTGTAGAGGCCGGAGGCGATCGCAGTGCAGGCAATTTCCCAGCCGCGTTCGGCTTCTACATAGTCGATGGGCTGCTGCTGCCCGCGCCAGACGATGGCGTCGCGGCCACAGCGCTGGTGGTCTACGAGGTGGGGGTAGCTTTTGCGCAGGGCGGTGATCGCGGC
>Ga0209194_1000826_pt1 | contig 22103 bp, 18 predicted proteins | sample COGITO_mtgs_1004_FD_184787 | JGI IMG/M metagenome (GOLD analysis project Ga0209194, IMG submission 184787) | Pelagic marine microbial communities from North Sea - COGITO_mtgs_100413 (SPAdes) (version 2) | ecosystem: Environmental > Aquatic > Marine > Epipelagic ...
TTCACCGGGCCTTGCTGGCGCGGCCATATCCTTACGGATAAATAGGCCATAACGTAGAACAGCCAGTTGATATTATCTGTAATTAGCGTACTCTCTGTGGTGTTATACAAGGTCACGATTACCATGACGGCAAGCGGCCAAGCGTCTCCTGGTGATTGGGGCTTGTAGGCGTACTTTAGCGCCAGCACCCAGGTAGAAATGAACCCTATCATGAAGACGGCTAAGCCCAAATAGCCAACGTTGAGCAGAATATCTAAGAATCCGTTGTGAGCGTGAAAGGTGTAGAAGCCGGGAAAGAGGGCGTCGCCGATGTGGCGAGCAGCAGGATTGTCGGGCGTCCAGAAGGCGAAGAACCCGTAGCCTAGAAGGGGCCTTAGATGAATTTGAGCGATCGCACCTGCCCAGATGACTGTTCTCCCTGATATGGTGGGATCTTTGCCTAGCCCCGTTACGAGGGCGACCCACTCGGTGATGATGCCGCCAACAATAATGATGGTGGAAAATAGAGCGAGGTCAATAGCGAGAATGGTTTTGCGGCCTTTCCAGGAGCGAGGTCAATAGCGAGAATGGTTTTGCGGCCTTTCCAGAGATATTTGCTCCAAATAGTGAGGCTAATAACAAGCAGAATAAAGAGAACTAGCGCCGTTTTGGACGTGGATAGAATAACAAGAATAGGAGAAACGAAGAGTCCTATACGCGCTAGCTTGGTCGTGAGGCGATTGCTGTCTCTAAAGCTGAGCAGATAGAAGACTGCTAGCGACCAAAGCATCATGCCAGAAAACGCGTTTTTGTTAGCGTAAAATCCCTTCCAAGCGCCCCTAAATTTTTCGTCTGTGTGAATGCCAATAGAGGGAAGGGCAAACACATAGAACAGGTTTACGAGGATGGTAATAGCTAGCGCACTGCCTAGTATGTATAGCTGATGCTTGGGATTGAACCGGGAGACAAAATATAGCCCAAAGATGGAGACTTGCAAAAGTACTTGCAGAACGCCCAGAGAGGTTAGCCCAAAATCAATAGACCAGGCCGCAGAAAGGACACATACTAGGCAGTAAATCCAAAGCCATTTCCCTTTGGGTAATATCCGAACGAGTGTCTTTGCTCTAAAGGAGAGCAAGATCATCGAGATGCCCAAAATAGAGTATCGAATGATCAGAATGACGGGGCCCAATGTGCTGGTAAATGCCCACCAAAGCTCTGTATAAAAGAGAATGGCGTAAATAGAAAACAGAACCTCGAAGTGAGTGAAAGGACTGCCTATTTTAGCGCTGCGGCTAGCGGCGTTGAGGGGGATGCTGCGGTCTGTAATCTCGCGGCTAGCGACGCTGGGTTGAGACATCTCTTATACAGTTGTTTGGCAACTGCTCGAAAAAGGTAGTGCTTGCTAAACCCATCATATCGGCTTGTATCCGCGATATTACTGGGCTTTCCTTTATGCTTATAGATAAAATATACTTGCCAAGCGGGTATTGACTTATGGTGAAGCGGCCTATGAGTAAAGCTTTAGACAGATAGCTTTAGACAGATAGTACGTCTGGCTCGAATACGCTACGATCTAAGTAAGTAGTAACCCAGGAGTTAACTTTTATAAATGGTTAATAAGGTTGAAAAAACAGAAGAGCAGTGGAAAGAGCAGCTCAGCGAAGAGGCGTTTAAGGTGGCTCGCAAGGCGGGTACTGAGCGGGCGTTTACGAGCGAGCTGAATAAGAATAAGACGGAGGGCGTGTATAGCTGCGTGTGCTGCGGTTCTGAGCTGTTTACGTCTGAAACTAAGTTTGATTCGGGGACAGGCTGGCCGAGTTTTTATGCGCCAAGCAAGTCTGAGAACGTGAAGGATAAGCGGGACTTTAGCCACTTTATGGTTCGCACGGAAACGGTGTGCGCGGTGTGCGATGCTCATTTGGGCCATGTGTTTAACGATGGGCCAAAGCCGACGGGTAAGCGCTATTGCATGAACGGCGTGGCGCTGTCTTTTGAGCCTGCAGACGTGAACGGCGATGGCAAGGTTGATAACAGCCAGAATGACAATAGCCAGAATGAAGCAGCGACAGCGACTAGCTAATGCGGCTGTTTACTCAGGTTGACGGGCCGTCTGATGGGCCATTGAGCGCTTTGCCGGTGCTGTGCTTGCATGGGCATCCGGGCAGTGGGGCAGGCCGGTGCTGTGCTTGCATGGGCATCCGGGCAGTGGGGCAGCGATGGACGTGTTTACCGGGCCACTGACGGCAATGGGATTCAGAACCTATGCGCCGGATTTGCGGGGCTATGGGCAAAGCCGCACGGCTTACCCGTTTTCAATGACGAGCCATCTAGACGATTTGGATGAGCTGCTGGCCCGGTATCAGATTGAAAATTGTTTGGTGCTGGGCTGGTCTTTGGGTGGGATTTTGGCGATGGAGCTGGCTTTGCGACGGCCTAATGTCGTGCGTGGTTTGATGCTAGTGGGTACGGCGGCGCGGCCTGTGGGGTCTCATCCGCCGATTACGCTAAAGGACAATGTGCTGACGGGGGTAGCCGGGGCGATGAACTGGGTGCTGCCTGGGTTTGGGCCTGCGATCGCACTTGGAAAACAGTCCCTTTTTCGCCATCTGATTCGTCAGCACACGCCCGATGCCTATCGCTATTTGGCAAAGCGGGGCGCTCCGGCCTATCTGCAAACGAGTCGTTATGCGGAGTCGGCTTTGTTTACGGCGATTCGCGAGGGCTACAACCGGGTGCTAGATGTAAAAGCGCTAGAGATACCGAGTTTGATGCTGTGTGGAGAGTGCGATCGCCACATCACCGCAGCGGCCAGCTTAGAAACCGCTAGGGCCTTACCCAATTGCGAAGTGCATTGCTACCCTGATACGGCGCATTTGTTTCCCTGGGAGATCCCTGAGCGGGTGAACGTGGATATTCGCGATTGGCTAATCTCTCATAGTTTTGCTCAAACGTAGATTTAAACATACGCAGACTCAAATAAAACTCAAAGATAAAACAACTTTAATATTTGACAATCATAATATCTGACAATTTTGACAAAAATACTTTAACGCCTAGCTAGTAACTTCTTCTCTAAGACTATTTCTATGACTATTCATACGCCTGATTGGGTTAAGCACGCTGTTTTTTACCAAATCTTTCCCGATCGCTTTGCCCGGACAACGCGCACTGATCTGCCGCCTGAAATGCAGGTGCCCGTAGAGTCTTGGGATAGTCCGCCTACGCCTGAAGGATACAAAGGGGGCGATTTGTGGGGCGTGACGGAGCGATTGGATTACATTCAGTCGCTGGGAATTAACGCTGTTTACTTCACGCCTATCTTTCGCTCGGCGAGTAATCATCGCTATCATACTCACGATTATTATGAGGTTGATCCGCTGCTGGGCGGTGATGCCGCTTTTTTTGATTTGCTAGAAGCGGCTCACGAGCGCGAGATGAAAGTTGTTCTAGATGGCGTGTTTAATCATGCGAGCCGAGGTTTTCACTACTTTAACGATATTTTGGAGAACGGGCCACATTCTCCCTGGCTAGATTGGTTTAAAATTGAGGGCTGGCCGCTGTCTGCCTACGATGGCGATAAGCCTGCAAACTATAAAGGCTGGTGGAATAACCGGGCGCTGCCGGAGTTTAATCATCACAACGCGCAGGCGAGAGAGTTTATTATGCGCGTGGGTGAGTATTGGATTGAGCAGGGAATCGATGGCTGGCGGCTGGATGTGCCGTTTGAGATTAAGGTGGATGGATTTTGGGCGGAGTTTCGCGATCGCATTAAAGCCATCAACCCCGAAGCTTACATCGTGGGTGAGGTCTGGGACGACGCGCGTGAGTGGCTAGACGGTACGCAGTTTGACGGGGTAATGAACTATCTGTTTACGGGGCCTGCGATCGCGTTTACGGCGCAAGACAAAGTGGTGATGCCGCTGGTAGAAAGCGTGGGCTATCATCCTTATCCGGCGCTAGATGCTAAGGGCTACGCTGAGAAGATTGATGCGCTGCTGGAGCTTTATCCCTGGGAGATCCAGCAGACTCAGCTAAATCTGTTGTCTAGCCACGATATTGCCAGAATGTTTAGCGTGGTGGGCGAAGATATTTCGAGTATCCAGCTAGCGACATTGTTGTTGTTTACGTTCCCAGGTGCGCCAAGCCTTTACTATGGCGATGAGGTTGGTTTGCCTGGAAAGTTAGATCCGGACTGTCGGCGGACGTTTCCAGATGAAAAAGACTGGAACACCGATCTGTTGGAGATGCACAAAGCGCTAATTGCCCTGCGGCACGCTCAGCCTGCTTTGCGAACAGGAGACTATCAGACGCTAGCGGCTGAGGGCAAGTGCTATGTATTTGCTAGAACGCTGGATACGCAGATGGTGATTGTGGCCATAAATGCGGGAGATACGGCGATTCAGGTGCGCTTAGCTGATATGGCGATGGAGAGCGGCACCGTTTTGTACGGTGAGGGGAAAGTGGATTGGCTGGGCGATCGCACGGCCATGCTAGAGATTCCGGCTCGAATGGGTATGGTGCTGGGGAACGCCTGATAGGTGGCGATACATAAAGGGTCGGCTGGTCTGCCGGTGATTGGGCAACTTATCTATGTGCGCTTCAAATCTACTGCGTGATCAAGAGGGTTGCTCCGCATTCTTTTTGGTCGATTTAACAACTTCTGAGAGTCCGATCGTTCCTACAAAAAACGTGTACAGACCGGCTTTGATAATTGCTAGCGGCGTATTTTCTGGAAGATGGTCAATTAATAGAGAACTGGCCTGAGAGATCGACGTACCTTTTGCGCGCATTCTGTACAGGCCGATGAGGAAAGCTGCGATGATGCCTTCAACTGCGTGAATGATAAGCACTATTTGAGTGAAGGCCGCAATCGGCTGCAGAAATAAAGGCAGTGGGAGGATTAGCTGCCATATTTGAAGGACGACAGCGCCGAATATGAGCCCTGTTGAGACAATTTTCACTTGTTTGCTAGTTTTTGCGTCTGGCATGGCTAAGCGTTTTACAAAAGGGTTTCTTCGCTATGCTAAATCAAAAGCTGTCGATCCTACTCTTTCTGTATTATCTCTCTCTACACTATGACCGTTTCTTTCGACGCCGCTTCTCCTGGTGCTACTTCTCTTGATTCTACTCCTCCAAAACAGCCTAGCTCGCCTGACCGCGTGGCCTGGGGGAAATGCGATGAAGGTGTCGCTTTTAAGCAAGCCCAGAAAGATGCTTGGGCGGGTGCCTTTCGCTCTCAGCTACAGGAGTTTGATTACGAAATTACCGAGATTGAAGGGTCTATTCCTAACGGGCTTAAGGGATCGACTTTGTTTCGCAATGGGCCAGGACGGTTTGAGCGCGGGCAGCAGCGGGTGGCTCATTATTTGGATGGGGACGGGTATTTGGCGAAGATTGCGATTGCGCCCGATGGCAAAGCTTACTTTAGCTCCCGGTTTGTCCGAACGGCGGAACATGAGCAGGAAGCGGCGGCGGATGGCTTTCAGTTTCGAACGACGTTTGGCAATGCAAAGGCCGGTGGGCCGCTGGCGAGTTTGCTAGAGCTTTACCTAAAGAATCCGGCGAATACGCATGTTGTTCCCTGGGGTGGCAAGCTGCTGGCGCTTTACGAAGCAGGATTTCCCTATCGGATAGATCCGCAGACTTTGGAAACTTTAGGAATGGAGGGCTTAGACGGAAATTTGAGCGAGTTTCCTTTGCCTGCTTCTCGTTTAGACGGTTTGAAGCGCCGCAGTCGCGGTCAGCAGGCGATGACGGCCCACCCACATGTGGACAAGTTGCGCAATCGTTTGGTGAGTTGGACATGGGGAATGCAGGCAAATGCGAGTAAGCCGAATACGCTTTTGATTGATCTGTGCGAGTACGATAATCGTTGGACTTTGGTGAGCCAGTGTTCGTATCAGATGCCGGGGGCAGCGGTGAATCCTCACGATTTTGCCTTCACTCAAAACTACTATGTGTTTTTTGAGAATGCGCTGCGCTTTGATGTTACGCCTTTTCTATTGGGTATAAAATCGCCTGCCGATTGCCTAAAACTTATGGCTAAGCCAACTAAGGTGCATCTAATTCCTCGACCTGATGGGGACAGGTCGAATGAGCCGCCTTTGGTGCTAGAAACGTCTCAGTGGTTTTCGATTCATCAAGCCTGTGCGTACGAGCGAGAAGACGGCTGTGTGGTGGTTTATAGCTCGGGGTGGCCTGCTACGGAAGGGGGATTTTTGACGAGCTGGGGTGGGTATGCGCCGGACTTTGATGCGATCGCGCCCACTTTTCTCTGGCAAACAATCCTAGATCCCACTCAGAGAACGGCCTCTCATCACATTGCACCGGGCATGGAGGATTGTTGTATTTCGCATCCGCATACGAATCCAAACCGAGAGAGCTTGCCGGTTCGCTATCTTTATATGCCTTATTGCAACCGCATAGGAGAGTCTTCTCCGCCGGTAGGCTATCTAAAGCTGGATACCTATACTCAGGAAAAGACGATTTGGATGGGGCACGCGCAGTGCTTTGCGGAAGAGCCGGTGTTTGTCCCTAACCCTGAAGTCGAAGCAGAAGATAGCGGCTGGCTGTTGGGATTGATGTATGACCATCAGCAGTCGCGTTCTTGCTTGGCCGTTTTAGACGCCGCTGATATTGCGGCAGGCCCTATCTGTCGTTTGTGGTTTACCCATCACTTGGCGCATGGGCTTCATGGGTCTTGGGTGTCGGAGTATTTTGGCCCGAGGTGATAGGGGTCCGAGGTGATAGAGGTCCGAGGTGATAGAGGCCCGAGGTGATAGGCAAAGTGCGCTTATTTGTTCTGCAACTGACGTTATTTTGCTCATTGAGTCAATCTTGCGCCGTTTCTAAAAGTGAAACCAGCTATGAAGCTGCTTTATAGCCGATTACTTTAGATCTATCGTGATTTGGTGATGAGAAATCTTATGGACAAGCAATCGGTACAGGTTAGCGACCAGCAGGGTTCACTCAGAAAGAAGGCGACGAGCAGCCTATTGCTGTTGTCTATTTTGTCAGGCGTAGCCTTCGCGATTAACCAAACCGCATTGGCTCAGTCATGGGGCATCAACTCGCAGTCTGAAGATATTGTTGAAGAGACCGCTGAAGAGGGCGCTGTAGATACTTCTGACGCTAGCGCACCGAAAGTCACCGTTGACCCTGATTCTAGAGCAATGCCTCCATTGATCACGAGTATTGAAGACTACAACCAGTATGGCTCGGTGATTGAGCGAACTAAGTCGATGATTCGAAATCCGGAGGCGATCGCCCTAGCCGCTGAGCACGACCTCCAGATTCTAGATGTTACCTGGGAAGATACGGGCCGCTACGACAATTCTTCTGTGGGGCCAAACATCAGCGATATGACCATTCAAGTAGAGCACCGCGATCCGCGTTCTGGCGATGCTCAGCTTCACCTGATGCCGGTCATCCGCTATCCTAACTATTCCGATTTGACGGCTGATGTGCCGATGCAACAGCTTTCTGTTTTAACTGGAAATGAGAAAGGTGAAGAGACTGAGCCAGTTTTGCTCGCTGAAATGCTAGAGGATTTGCGCAGCTATCTGTCTGAACCTGACTCCTGGAAGGGTCGTGAGCAGTCACTTTTAGCTGAGCGCGATTCGCATGTTTTAGTTAGCGCTCAGGCTGCCTTTCTCCCTATCCCTGAGAATGGCGAAGCTACGTTCAATCCTGTTTTGTTTAACTATCAGTCTTACCCTGGCGACCCGGCTGTGCTGACGATACTCGCCACTCGCGAAGGCACAAGCGCAACCGTAATTGACAATCAGCGCGATGGTTTTGATGCGGGCCGTACTTGGGGACAGCGTTTGTTCTTTAATAAAAACGGTGAGCGGGCAAGCCTAACGGGTAAGCGTATTAGCGACTTTAAAGCTGAACAAGCTGATGGTAATACAACAACTTTGCCACCCGTCGAAGTTTCTGAAGAGGAAGGGCTGAATATGGTGATGTTGATTCAGGTGCCGCTGAAGCAAAAAGAATCTTTTAGCAAAGTTGGGGGTGCTCAGAGCGATATGTTGATGGAGGCGGCTCCGATGCCGACGGCTGCGCCATCTCGCGCTAGTAGTGATGTAGAAGCCGCCGTGATTGGCCATGGCCCGGTAGAAGGCCCTTTTACTGAAATTGATGATTTAGCGATCGCGCGAGATCCTAATTTTCCAATTCGCGTAACGGTGCAATTTTATAAAGCCACTAGCAATGGCGTTGTTTCTGACGCCGATTTAGCTGAGATTGATGAGCAGATTAAGCGCATTTACGATGATGCAGATTACGTGGGCAGCTTGGTAACCGATGGCCGTACGCGCCGCCCGACAGAGTACGACGGCGAGCATCAGCAGCCTGAAGATTGGTGGGAACAGTTCTGGCAGCATAGTAAGAACCGTCAGGGGCTTGGCCTTGAGGCGGCTAGAGATATTCTTAGACGGCTGCGAGGAGAGTAGAGCAGTAGAGACTGGATAGTTGGCTAGAGACCTCACATCACCTGGTTGGTAGCCAACTTTCATCTAAAGCATCAATTAAGCTGTAGGGACAGCTTGCAGGAGAAGCAGAAGTCTTCATTCCTGTTTGCTGAGCTGCTTGGCGGCAGACCCGCGTATAGCTAGTCTCTACTTGTTCTATCGTATTCGCGAAGCTGTGCGCAGTATTTGACCTGCTAAAATAGCCGCGCCAAATCCGTTGTCAATGTTGACTACGCCGATTCCGGTCGCGCAGGAGTTCAGCATGGTTAGCAGCGGTGCCAGCCCTTGAAAGCTGGCACCGTAGCCGATGCTGGTCGGGACTGCAACGACCGGGCAGCGTGCTAGCCCGGCTACTACGCTAGGTAGCGCACCTTCCATGCCGGCGGCGACAATCAGGACGTCGGATTCTTCAATCACGTGGCGGTTATCGAGGAGGCGATGAATGCCTGCTACGCCTACGTCCCACAGGCGAGTGACTTGAAATCCGCAGAGTTCGGCGGTGACAGCGGCTTCTTCGGCAACGGGTAAGTCGGCAGTGCCTGCGGTAAGAATGCTGAGTCTGCCGGGTTGGGTGACGATGCCTGTTTTCTCGACAGCGCAAATTCTGGCTGTTTCAAAGTAGGTAACCTGCGGCATCACTGACCGAATCTCCCTGCCTTTTTGCGCATTGACGCGAGTAGCCATCACAACTGGGTGCAGCGGCTCCATGGAGCGCATGATTTGAATAATTTGTCCGGCGGTTTTGTCTTGGCCCCAAATGACTTCTGGAAAGCCTGTGCGCTCTGTTCTTTGGTGGTCGATTTTGGCAAAGTCCTCGACGCTTTCGTAGCCTGAGCGTTGCTGTAGCTGGTCGAAGGCGGCTTCTGGGCTGAGGGTTCCGGTGGCAACGGATTGGAGCAGTTCGCGAATGGCGTCGGGCTGATTCACAGTAATCGTTGATAAGGTGATGGAATCAACTTTAGGCTAATTTGTCTGGGGTGTGTTTGTTTTTGCGGTAGGTGAAGTGCAAGATGGCTGCGAATGATCTGGTGAGCGCGGATGTAGAGCCGATTGATGTGGTGATTTTGTCGAACGGGCCGGGCGAGGTGGCGACCTGGGTGAAGCCGGTGGTGCGATCGCTGCGAAATTCAGCGCCTAGTCATAAAATGCTCAGAATCTCTGTTTTGCTCTCTCCCTGCCCGAATGCTTCTGGGCAGGAGCACATTATCCTGGCTCGCTATCTAGAAGTGGATCGCGTTCAAGGCGCTGAGCATTTTTTTAGATTTTTGCTGACGGGTAAGACGGTCGATAGCTGGGATTGGCACGATAAAGGAATTGTGGTTTTTTTGGGGGGCGATCAGCTTTATACCTTACTGGTGGCTAAGCGGCTGGGCTATCGCACGGCTGTATATGCCGAATGGGATGCTCGCTGGACGAGGCAGATGGATCGCTTTGGGGTGATGCAGTCTGGGGTGATGGAAAAGGTATCTGAGCAGCGGCGAGAGAAATTTTCGGTGGTGGGCGATCTGATGGCTGATGTGCAGACGATGGCCGATCGAGGAGAGATCTTGGCGGCTATGAATTTGAAGGAAGATGCCGAGCTGGTTGGTTTTTTGCCGGGGTCGAAGCCTGCGAAGTTGAGTATCGGGGTGCCTTTGTCGCTGGCGATCGCACAATACATCCACAAGCAGCGGCCTCAATCGCATTTTGTTTTTGGCGTTGCCCCTAATTTAAGTTTGGATGACTTGGCTAGGTATGCTGATCCGGCTATAAATCCGGCTGTTTCTGATTTTTTGGGGCCAGAGGTTAGTTTAGTCAGGCCAGCGTCGGGCCTTTCTTACTTTCAGATAAAAGATGGGCCAAAAATATATCTATGGCAGCAGTTTCCGGCGCTAGATCTGTTCTCTCAATGTGCGCTTTGCTTCACGACGGTTGGGGCTAATACGGCGCAGCTTGGGGCGCTAGCGACGCCGATGATTGTGATGATTCCGACGCAGGGGCTGGAGAACTTCAAAATGTGGGATGGTTTGCCGGGGTTAATTGTGCGGCTGCCGGGTGTGGGTGCGATCGCTCGTAAAGTCATCAATCCTCTGATTATTCGCACGGCGAAGAAGTCTGGAAAGCTGTTTGCTTGGCCTAATATCTGGGCGAAAAAGGAAGTTGTTCCAGAGCTGTTCGAACAGGTTACGGCCCAGAGCGCAAGCAAATTAGCGCTCGACTATCTGGCACATCCTGAAAAACTGAGCAATATGCGTCAAACGCTGCGCGGACTGCGAGGGCCTGCGAATGCTGCGGATAAAATGGAATGCTGCGGATAAAATGGCAGACCTGATTCTAGAAACTGTAAACTACGTTAAATAAAGCTTCACCTAATTTTCTATGGCTCTTACCTACCCTTCTACTCGTAAAACCGATCAGGTTGATACTTACCACGGCGTAGAAGTCGCCGATCCTTATCGCTGGTTAGAGGATCCGAATGCTGAGGAAACCCAGCAATGGGTAGAAGCGCAGAACAAAGTGACGTTTGGCTATTTGAACCAGCTGCCGGGCCGAGAGAAGCTAAACGCTAGGCTAACTGAGCTATGGAATTATGAGCGATATGGTACACCCTTTAAACGAGGAAGCCGTTATTTCTACTATAAAAATGACGGTTTGCAGAATCAGTCGGTGCTCTACACCTTGCCGACTCTAGAAGCTGAGCCGGTTGTCCTGCTCGATCCGAACACGCTCTCTGAAGATGGAACCGTGGCTTTGGGCGGGACGTCTATTAGTGAGAACGCTCAGTACTTGGCCTATGGCCTTGCTACGGCCGGGTCGGACTGGACGGAATGGAAAGTAAGAGATATTGAGACGGGTGAGGATACTGAAGACCATATTAGATGGGTGAAGTTCTCGGGTGCGGCCTGGACTCACGATCATAAGGGCTTTTTCTATAGCCGGTATGATGAGCCGAAAGAAGAGAGTAAGCTAGAAGATGTCAATCGCTTTCAGAAGCTTTATTATCATCAGCTAGGCACTGACCAGTCAGAAGATGTGCTGATTTACGAGCGTGCTGATCAGCCTGATTGGGGCTTTAGCGGTGGCGTAACGGATGATGGCCGGTATTTAATTATCTCTGTATGGCTGGGTACGTCTCCTCAAAATCTGTTGTTTTACAAAGATCTGCAAGATGCTGACGGTGAAGTTGTTGAGCTAATTTCGGCATTTGAGGCTCACTATAGCGTGATTGATAACGATGGCTCGATCTTTTGGATTCAAACCGATTTAGAAGCTTCTAGAGGAAAAGTAATTGCGGTTGATATTGCTAGTCCTGAAAGAGAGAACTGGCAGACGCTGATTCCAGAAGCGGAAGAGACTTTAGAATCGGTGGGGACGCTGAATAACCAGTTTGTGGCTGATTATTTGAAAGATGCCTATACGCAGATCAAGATATTTGAGCTGAATGGTGATTTTGTAAAAGATGTGGCGCTGCCGGGAATCGGATCGGCGGGTGGCTTTGGCGGCGATCGCACCGATACCGAAACTTTTTATAGCTTCACTAGCTTCACTGTGCCTAGCCGCATCTATCGCTATAGCTTTGAGACGGGTAAGAGCACGCTCTTTCGTGAGCCGACGGTTCCTTTTGACCTAGAGGCTTATGAGACTCGTCAGGTCTTTTACCCTAGCAAAGACGGCACAAAGATTCCGATGTTCATCACGGCCAAAAAGGGGCTAGAACTCAACGGTGAGAATCCCGTTTTGCTATATGGCTACGGTGGGTTCAATATCTCGCTGTCGCCTAGTTTTTCGGTGAGCAATGTTGTTTGGCTAGAGCTAGGCGGCGTGTATGCGGTGGCGAATCTGCGCGGGGGCGGCGAGTATGGCGAAAGCTGGCATCAAGCTGGAATTAAGACGGCTAAACAAACGGTGTTTGATGACTTTATTAGCGCGGGAGAGTGGTTGATTGCGCAAGGCTATACGAAGTCTGAGAAGCTGGCGATCGCCGGGGGTAGCAACGGCGGCTTACTGGTAGGAGCCTGCATTACCCAACGTCCCGATCTTTTTGGCGCAGCTCTTCCTGCCGTTGGCGTTTTAGACATGCTGCGCTTCAACCAGTTCACGATTGGCTGGGCCTGGGAGTCTGACTATGGCTCTCCGCAGAATGAAGATGAGTTTGAGGCGCTGTATGCTTATTCGCCGCTGCACAATCTTCAGGCGGGTACGAAATATCCGCCGACGATGATTACCACTGCCGACCATGACGATCGCGTTGTTCCTGCCCATAGCTTTAAGTTTGCGGCGGCGCTGCAGGTGGCTCATCAGGGAGATAATCCTGTGTTGATTCGGATTGAAACAAAAGCAGGGCACGGCGCGGGCAAGCCGACGACTAAGCAAATTGAAGAAGCGACTGATAAGTGGGCCTTTGTTGCCCGTAATTTGGGAGTTAGTTTGGACTAGGGCTTGACCGGCTGATCTAAATATAGTCTGACTTTGTTTTGCGTCTTGCTGTTAATGTCATAGATATTACACAATGAGTTATTACGCAGACAGGAGCTATGAAAATAGCAACTGCTTACTCATGACGAATGCCCCTCAATCTCTAGTCGAAACTGACGTTGAAACGTTGGCTCAGCGCTTAGCGACCGATGATCTAGAGTCGCTTCAGCTCATTGATGTGCGCGAGCCGCACGAGCTGGAGTTGGCTAGCGTCGCGCAGTTTGTGAATTTGCCGCTGAGCCAGTTTCCTGCCTGGTCGCCTACTATCGGCACCCAGTTTAATCCGGCAGTTGAGACGATTGTGATGTGCCACCTAGGTATGCGCTCGGCGCAAATGTGCCAGTGGTTGATGAGTCAGGGTTTTACAAATGTCAAAAATCTGGCGGGCGGAATTGATGCCTATAGCCGTCAGATTGATCCTTCTGTGCCGCTTTACTAATAGCTACTAGATAGCTACTAGCTACGTTTGGATAGCTCGTTTGGGCAGAGTGGCTAGTCGATAAGGGTTGATGACTATGACATTGGAGCTGCCAGAAGACGGTCGAGAAAAGGGGCCGTCTCCAAGGGTAAGGCTGGTGCGGAGCGATCGCGCCATGCCGTTTTCTGACTATCGAATACTGGGGCTAGTCGGGCAAGGGCAGTTTGCTCAAGTTTATGGGGCTGCTCATCGGCAGACAGGGCAGTTGGTGGCGATTAAGCAGATGCGCCACGTGTCAGAGCAGGTGTCGCAAGAGCCGTTTGTGCTAAACGAGCTATGCCATCCGCATATTGTGTGCTGTCAGGCGATCGCTCAAACCCAAGCTGGGTATCAGTTTGTTTTGGACTACTGCGAGGCCGGGACGCTGCGATCGCAGATGGATTTCATCGTAACCTCTACTATTTGGGCGAGTGCGCGATCGCTCTTAAGCTGCATTGCGGTCGATATCCTTGAGGGGATTGGCTACATTCACGCTCAGCAGGTTATTCATGGCGATCTAAAGCCAGAAAATATCTTACTTACCTATCAGGCTCAATCGGCTGAAGATAAAAAACCTCGACTAACCGCAAAAATTAGCGACTTTGGCAGCGCTCGGTTCGTTGCCATGCCGAGCCAGTCTAGGAAGGAAATTGGCTCGCCGACTTATGCGGCCCCTGAACGGTTTTACGGTCAGTCGTCGTATGCTTCGGATCTTTACTCTGCAGGCGTCATTTTGTACGAGATGCTGCTGGGCGATCGCCCCTTTTCCGGCAGCCCCGATTCTCTGCGTCAGGCTCACCAAACTCAATCTGTTCCTTTCCCAAAGTCTCTTTCTACTCAAGTTAAACAGTTTTTAGCGCGTTCGCTTCACAAGGATCTTAATCAGCGGTTTAGCAGCGCTAGTGAGATGCTTTCTGCGTTTCAAGCGCTGCTTTACGCCGATGTTACTGGGACTTTAAAGGCACATGCGACTACGCGTAGTATGCCTGTTCAATCGACTCACGATAATTCTTTGAAGCCTGCGATTGAGATGTTTTCTACCACTATAAATGAGACTATGGCTGAGAAGCCTAGTGGAAAGATTCGTGGATTGTTAGCTGCGCCGCAGGGATGCTTGATTGTTACTGACAGGGCGGTTTATCAGTTGAACAAACAGGGAGATTTGAGTTCTGCTGTCCAGTTAAGCTGGCCGAGTTGGATAGCGATCGCGCCTACTGGCGATTGGCTGATTGCGCTGACTAAGCGGCCACAGCGGTCTGCTCAAAATAGAGGCGATCTGGTTGCTCTTCAAAATTGGGCTGGGCTAGCGTTAGGACATCGTCGCTCTGTTGATCTTGAAGGGGATTTGTTGAAATCGGCTCAGGCTCGCGTTGTTCAATTGTTGGCTGTTGATTGCCGCTATGTGGTTAGGGTGCTAACTGTGCCTCACAGGGCTAAATCTTGTTTAGAATGTTTCACTCGTAAAGGAAAGCTAGTTGCCACTTTGCCGCTACAGGTCTCTCTTTCTTGTGCGATGCTCGCTTTAGATCCTTATCAAATTGTGGCCTTGTCAGCATCTGATATTGAGGAAGCTAAGCTGTTTATCATTTCGCTGCGCCCTTTTCAAGTGCATTCTGTTGCGCTTTCAGCATCAGATCTGCGCTCAAGTCCGCGAGGCATTGGCGTGTTTTCTTGGGGCTATGCCGTTATAGACGATGGCGGCTGCCTGTTTTTAGACCGGTCGGCTCATTCGGTGGGTCGGCTGAATTTGGAAGGCGTGAGAGCGATCGCGCCTTTATCCGATGGTAAAGCTTTGGTTGCGATCGCGGCTCCGCAGGCTGCTCAACTCAAAAATAGCTCGTTAGAGGCGTTTTCTAGCGAGTCTTTTCTGCTCTTAGTTGATCTGCGATCGCTTAATTTGGATCTGGTTTTTTAATGCGATCGCTTTTACCTTTTTTTGTGCAGATTTGAGAATAAGAACGACTTAACGAATGTACTCTACTCGCGCATTGAAGTTATTCCGCTCTAGTAGCTGCTTTCTCTCTTCAGCTTCTTCTTCAGTGGGAAATGCGCCTACTTGCATCATCGTTTTTCCTTCAAAGCTCGTTCGAAAAGAATCGGGCACGACTTCTTTAACGTCGTCTTGGACAAAGGGATCGGAGGCTTCGACAAAGACTCGATAGTATAACCCTAATGCCTGTGCTCTTGAAGGCGGTGCTGGCGGCGATCCTGCGCCCCCTCCGCTAGGCGGCGAGAAGACGGTGCTGCTGCTACCGCTGCCGATTGGAATACTGCTGCTAGGCACCGCTAGCCGATTGCTGTTAACGGGCGGCCTTCTAATCTCGGGACTAGCCTGTTCAGCTTCTTCTCGAACGGGCTGCTCGCTTTCGTTGCGATCGTTGCGATTTCTGCGAGGTAGCACAGGCGAATCAGGATTTCCACCGGTTACCGCGCGAGGACCAAGTGCCACCACAATCGGCGGGGCTTCTCGCCCAGATAATCCGGCTTGCAGTGCGGCCAGTGCAGATCCAGGCGCTCCCGCCAGTATGGTTTCAGAAATCGCATCGGCTTCTAACTCGGCTGGAGAATTAGATTTGAGCCTCGCAATGGCTTCAGCTGTTTCAGTAGGCTCACCGGTTCGCTCGCTACTAAACTGACTAGCAGATTGAATGGCCGGTTCACTGGCAACCTCTACAGAAGACACGGCTTCCTCCTGTCTTCGAGCTGCTGCGGCCTCTGCCTGCGCAATTAGCCGCGATCGAATGGCCGGTGGGGGTGCTGTGACCACAGGAGAACGGACTTCGGCTGTGAGTCTAGGGCGATCGCCGGGTACAACATCGGCATTATTTTCTACTCGCGTGGGCAGTGAGGCTAAACCACTTTGAGCACTCGCTGCAATTTCAACGATATCGTTGCGGCGGTTGCCCTCCATCCGATTGTCTCTTAGCACCGGGTGGGCGTTTCCGATTAGCACCAGTCCTGCGTTGTTATTGGTCATTCGGTTGCCAATAATTTCGGGTGTTGCCCCCTCAACTACTCTAATGGCATCGCCTGTTTCTTCAAAGATGTTGCTTTCGATGTTAGCGTTGGACGCACCAAACACCACTAGCCCGGCTACGCGATTGCCCGAAAAGTAGCTGCCTTGAACCCGCGGCGATCCGCCTGTGACATAAATGCCGGTTTGACGGCTGCCCACAAAGGCGCTTTCTAAAATCGTAGGACTAGCTGATTCTATCCAGACGCCGTAGCCGTCCGGGTTAGAGATAGCAACTTGGGCAATGCCTGCTCGATCGGCGGCGACGACCGTCGCATTTTGCTGAGAGCGGCTAGGGCTGTTAAAGTTGCCGCCGCCTTCAATAATGGCGGTTCGGCTGTTTTCTCCGGGGGTTCCTTGAATAGTGACCCCCGACTTGAGCTGTAGCGGAAAGACTTCGCCGCTAGCCTGGGTATATTTTCCAGGTGCTAGCACAATGACCGTGTTGGGCGCTGCAATTTCTAGCGCGTGGGTTACCGTCTGCATGGGCTTCTCTGCAATCCCTTCGGCCTGGTCGCTGCCGATGTTTGGATTAACGTAGAGCGTTTGGTAACTGCCTTCTGGAGTGGCTCCTGCGGCTAGTAACTGGCCGCTGCTGGAATGGTTTAGGGTGGTTTGCGATCGCGCCGGCTCTACCGCAGCACCTAGTAGCAAAACGCTGGCGGCGGCAATAGCCGCTATCCGAGAATAGTAATCCAACATTAATAGGTAGCCTCTTCGTAGCGAACAAACCCTGGGAAATACCCGCACAGCGAGTCATTTGGCCCAGATGAACAAAAGGAGTAGGCATTTGTACCTGCCTTTGAAATATGAGGTTTAGAGCCTGTAATTGTCAAGCCTGACATCTTTGTCATGACAATTTTGATACCTCTGTAACGATTAAGATGCGTACAGATAGGATGAGTACAAACTTTTCCTATTTTCTAGCCGTCTTGTTTTCTAGCTGTCTTGCAGCTTTGCCGATGTCTCACTCGCTCCCACCGTCCGATCCTACAGCGCCTAGTGCTACAAATGCCGACGCTGAACCGCGTTTGTCCTCAAGCAAAGACATCACACCGCGCTTGTCCCAAATCAAGTTTTCCCGTTTGGTCGAACAGAACGATAGTCTATCGACGCCTTCTTCGGTATCTGCTTTAGAGGCTCCGCTTTTAAGCTGTCAACCATTCGAGCGCTTAGCCGTACTGCGTATCCTAGATGCTAATTTAGATCGGGCTAGAGAAGGCATTCGAACCATTGAGGAATGGTGCCGGTTTGGTCTAAATGATGAGGCGTCCACGGCGCAGCTTAAGCATTTACGTCAGGTGCTGGCGAGTTGGCACAGCTCGCAGATTCGGGCTTCAAGAGATACGCCGGGCGATTTAGGTACCGGCCTAACGCACGCCAAGGAGGCTGTTCGCACTAGTTTATTAGCTCTTTTACAAGCTAATTTTGCGCGGGTTCAAGAGGCGCTTAGAGTGCTCGAAGAATATGGCAAACTCTATAATCTGGAGATGTCTGCCGCTTGCAAGCAGATGCGATATCAGCTTTATACAATCGATAGTCAAGTTTTGGATGCCCAAGTTTTAGATGCTCAAATGTCAGATGCTCAAATATTAGATCCCATGGTGAATTCAGAGTTTACGCCCGCCCATTTAGACGAGAGTTCAGCGCAGCGTTGGCCTAACTTTTTAGAGGTCATTGAGTCTGCGCTAAAAGGTGGCGTTGCCATCGTGCAATATCGAGAAAAGACGGCTGCTGACGATGAGCGACTGGCAATGGCTAAGCAAATGCGATCGCTTTGTCATCGCTATGGCGCTTTGTTTATCGTTAACGATCGAATAGATATTGCGGCGGCATCGGACGCAGATGGTGTCCATTTAGGTCAGCACGATCTGCCGATGGAGGTCGCCCGTCGCATTCTAGGCCCAGATAAAATCGTGGGCCGCTCTACTACGAATCCTCAAGAGCTTCAGCGGGCTTTAGCTGAGAAGGCAGACTATATCGGCGTGGGGCCAGTGCACGAAACGCCGACTAAGCCAGGTAAAGCGGCTTCGGGTAACGATTACGTGCGCTATGCCGCTGAACATGCCACGATGCCCTGGTTTACGATTGGTGGTCTTAATGCTGATAATTTGGAGCCAACGTTAGCAGCTGGTGCTACTCGAGTGGCAGTAGTCCGAGCGCTTATGGAGGCTGACGATCCGGCTGAAGTGGCGCGATCGCTCGTTCGACAAACCCAACAGCACGCATCGTCCCGGTAGGTGGGCGTAGCAGAACCAGCCATAATAGATAGACAGTGCCTTTGAATGAATAACCCGCTCGACACGATTGAACTCCAAGTGAATGGAGAGTCTAAGCTATGCCCTTTAGGTGCAAATTTGCCTGATTTTTTGACCCAGATTGGACTTAATCCCAAACTGGTTGCGGTGGAATATAACGGCGAGATATTAACGAGAGGGCTGTGGGATGAGACGGTGCTTCAATCGGGCGACCAACTGGAGATAGTTACGATTGTTGGCGGCGGATTAGATGCGGTTAATAAGGCGTAAGTGCGCCTAAAGTGCGCCTAAAGTTTAGCGGCCAAACTGGCTGCGAAGTACGGCAATCCCTTCCTTTTGATGGGTTGAAGGACTCTCTTTCACCTAGAGAAAAGCGTTACAGTAACAGCATATAAAACACATCTCACAAACCGTTCAAAAGTTGATCATGGTTGAAAGAATGAAAACCTGGGCGCGTCTCTCTATGAGACCCCTACTAAAGTCTGTTCTCAAGTCCTGCTTTATCTTCGGCCTTGCCGCCGTGCTGATATTTTCTCAGGCAGATGGTGCGATGGCCGCACGTGGCGGCGGACGTATCGGTGGCGGCAGCTTCCGTGCGCCTAGTCGCTCTATGCCGAGATCGGCTCCACGGGGGCCTTCTGCTGGATACGGTGGCGGTGGCTACTATCCAGGCGGTGGATTCGGCTTGCCGTTCATCGTTCCGTTCTTGGGTTTTGGCGGCGGTGGCGGCATCTTTGGCATTATCATTGCGATCGCCCTGGCCAATTTTATTCTCAATGCCTTTCGCAATTCGGGAGTCAACGCCGACACGGTTGAAGCCTACAGCAGCAACCCAACGGTTTCTGTCGCCCGTTTACAGGTGGGTTTGCTAGCAGAAGCTCGGAGTCTGCAAGCGGATCTCAATCAGATTGCTCAAAGCGCGGATACGGGCACCTCTGATGGTTTGACCAAAGTCCTGCAAGAGACAACGCTGTCTTTGATGCGTAACCCTGAATACTGGGCCTACGCCGACGTTGAGTCAGACCAAACCAAGCTCTCATCTGCTGAGCAGGCGTTTAATCAGCTCGCGATCGCCGAACGCAGTAAGTTTACGGGCGAGACGCTCTCTAACGTGAATGCGCAGCTTACCCAAGCCGCGCCTAAAGCGGCCCTGCCAACTAGTGGAGACTTGGCAAACTCAGCGCCGGGTGAATATATTGTTGCGACTGTGCTGGTAGCGACTCAAGGCAAACTGAACTTGCCTAAAGTGAGCACTCAAGAGGATGTTCGCGATGCCATTAGCAAAATTGGGTCGGTCTCTAGCGAACAGCTGATGGCGGTAGAAGTGCTTTGGACGCCACAGGCTTCTGGAGAGACGCTTACCGCTGACGAAATGATTGCTGAATACCCAAATCTTAAGCTCATTTAGGTCAGCTATTCTGCCGCTGAAGGTGGATGAAGATACTCGCTAAAATCGCATGAAGACGGAGGCACTTGCAGAAGAGCTTCCGTTTTTTTGTGGCTGAAATGAGCTGAATATGCTTAACTTTTCACACAAGTAGTTAAATGTACTGGCTTACTGCTATCGTTCAGCGGTGCTAGTCACCGACTCCGCTAACTTCTAAAGAGAAAAAATGCTGGTATTGCTCACTCGTATACTGTTATGGGCCTCGGTCGGGCTTTTAATTTGGTATGCGCTCGCTCGAATCATTCCCAGAAAGTATCTCACCTGGTTTGGCGGGGTGATTCTACTGCTGCTGCTAGCGCTCTCTTTTCTCAAGCCCGACGATGGCACGGTGCAGGTTATTTGGCGGATTGTATCTTTTCCGCTCACGCCGCTGGGTGCGTCTTTGGTGCTGATGGGCTCGGCGCTCAGTGAGGGGACGAAGAAGGCAAGAGGATTGCCGGTGGCGATCGCGCTGGGTATTTTGCTTTTCTCGAGTATTCCGATTTTTGCTCAGCTTCTAGTTCGCGACGCTGAGCAGTCCGTTCGCCTTGCCTACGAAGAGCGCGCTCGCGTCTGCGGTGAGGTTTGCCCGGTTGATATCCCACTTCAAGGCAACTTGGGAGAAGCCGCTGCGATTGTGGTGCTAGGCGATAGCTCCGATTTGAATACGCTAGATGCTGCTCGCTCTACTTCGGACGCTTCGGTTAACGCGACGCTAACGCCTCAGTTGATTTACGCTGCCGACTTATATGGGCGAGCTAGAGATAGAGGCGCGACGCCCTTTGTCTTTGTCACTGCCGATACGGACCGCGACGATACCACCACTTCTAACGCAGAAACGGTGATCCGCAATGTGCTAACCCGCAGCGGTGTCTTTGGTGAAGACATCATCACGACGAATACGGGGTTAAATGTTCACGAAGCGGCCCGTAGAGTGGAAGGCTTGCTAGAGGATAGAGGACTGATTGTAGAAGGCCAAGCGGCTCGCAGAGAGGCGAATACGAATGACGATCCGCGCGTGGTTTTAATCGCCCCTGCCATCGTGATGTCTAGAGCTGCGCTAAGCTTTGAGAAGATGGAGCTGCAGGTAATTGCTAAACCGACAGACTTTTATGTAAGCGCTATCGGTACGGGCAGTAATGATTTGCTAGATCAGTTGCCCGCCATATTGCCTAATGTCGATGCGCTACAGCTAACAACCCGCTATTGGAATGAAGTGCTCACTTCGCTCTATTACTTTCTTCGGGGCTGGCTGCCTGACTTCAACTTTGGGTGGGATCCCAACATAGAACTTTAGCTGCGGGCAAGCTGCGAGCATGGGCGTTTTATAGCGTGATTGTTGAGGCGATCGCCCCAAGCTTTGGCCGATAGATAGGCACGATACCGTAAATTTCACAGTATCCTGGTTAACCGAGCGTCAAAGCTAACATCAGCGACGACTGCTGCGGGCGACTCATTTGTCTGCGTTTTTTCATAGGCTTGCCTGGTATGGCTCAATCGAGACTGATGCGGTTTGCTGCTTATTTGAAGCCGCATCGAAAGGATGTAATTTTGGGCCTATTGGCCTTGCTAGTGGTTAACGCGGTCGGCGTTTCTATTCCGCTAATTATTGGCTATATCGTTGATGAGCTGACCGTTACTTTTAGCTTTGGTCGGCTGTTGCGCTACGTTTTGCTGGTCTTTGTACTAGCGAGCGTTATGTGGTTTATCCGTATGGCCTCGCGTATTTTAATATTTGGCGTTGGCCGGCAAGTAGAGTTCGATCTAAAGCAGCGCATTTTTGAGCATTTGCTAACGCTAGAGCCTGCTTACTTTGCGCGTAATACGATTGGCGATCATATTTGGCGTTGGCCGGCAAGTAGAGTTCGATCTAAAGCAGCGCATTTTTGAGCATTTGCTAACGCTAGAGCCGGCTTACTTTGCGCGTAATACGATTGGCGATCTGATTAATAGAGCGACAAGCGATGTCGATAATATTCGCCGTCTGTTAGGATTTGCCGTGCTGAGTATGGCAAACACGTTTTTTGCCTACATTATG
>Ga0209194_1000835_pt1 | contig 21961 bp, 19 predicted proteins | sample COGITO_mtgs_1004_FD_184787 | JGI IMG/M metagenome (GOLD analysis project Ga0209194, IMG submission 184787) | Pelagic marine microbial communities from North Sea - COGITO_mtgs_100413 (SPAdes) (version 2) | ecosystem: Environmental > Aquatic > Marine > Epipelagic ...
GCATCAGCAGATGTTGGATTTGGTGTAGCAGTATATCTTTGTTCTCTCTTAGGAGCTGCACTTGGCATATCTGTATATTGGTCAACCTGTACAGTCTTAATAACTTTACTAGATGTGACAGGACCATATAGATAAAACTTAGTAGTAAAATCTAAAGTATAAATGATAGCTCTTCTTTCTGCATAATCACCACGATAATTATCTTCATAGTTAATACTGTTTAATACAATAGGAATATCTCTCGCAATACCCATATCTTCCATGTCTTTAATTGTTAAAGTATAATCTGGTTGAAAATATGGTAATACTTGTTCTACTATTTGTAACGCATCATCTGATTGTTTTGCCATTGCAAATAATTGTATATTTAAATTATATGGAACAGGCATATATTGTGAATCCATTTTATTAGCATCACTTGCACTTGATTTTACTTTTTTAAATTTCTGTACACGATTTAATTTTCTTGCAGGGTCATATGTCAAGTCTTGTATTTCAAAACCTAATCTAGGTAATGTAAGTGCAACCTTACTGTCTAGTCCAGCATCTTGGTCAAGTCTTGTTAACCATTTTTGTTTTGGCCCATATGCCAAAGGCACTTTCATGGATTGTGTAATCACACCACTATTGTTTTTACGAACCACATGTATATCATTAAATAGAGTACCAAACCCTACTATAATACTTCTAACTGTTTCGTGATAAAATTGTCTATTTCCTAACATTATGCAAATACTCCAGCATCACCAAATGGATTAGATTCTGAGAAGTCTAATACATTATCATCTAGTGAATCAAATAATTCATTCTGTGCAGTTTTATCTTGCACATAATCCCCTACTATATAGTCTTCTGTTAATAGATATGAATCATCACCTGAATCAGCAGCATTCTCTAATAGAATACTTGTACCTACTGATGTTTCATCATCTTCACCAATTATATTATCGCCATCAGTTTCTTCAAGTAGTAAACCAAAATTACTTCTTGCATGTTGTATATTTATTTCTTCATTCTGAGCTGTTGATTGTTCTAATGTAAATTCATAATCTCTTGTGTTTCTACTTTCAGTATCTTCTATAGAATCAATAGTTGTAATACCTGTATCAAGAGCTTCAGATGAATATTCAAACTGTTTACAATTTAATTTATAAATTGGATTATTATCTAATTGATGAAAGGGTTCATCATGGTCTACAAAACTTATTTCAAATATCTTACCTAGTATGGGATGATAAACTAAATCACCCTCATAAGGTCTGTCTGTACTTACTGCATCTGTTTCTGTAAGTAAATAAAAATCACTTCCTGTTGTTACAGTTTCTAAAACAGATGAATCACTTGTTTGGTCGATTGTACCAGATTCTAATAATATAGAACCACCTGTAGTATCTGTATCACTTTCTATTTGTATTTGTTTTGTTAAATCTTGAAATCTTTCTTTGTGTACTACTAAGGTTAATTCGTTTCTATTTTCTAATCCGAATTGTGACATTAATTCTTTTTCGCCTTGATAACCACCCTCAGCATCTTCTACATACATTTCAATAGGAACTTGTGTAGTAAATTTACTAAGTGAATCTTCACCTAAAACATTATCAATGGCAACAGTTGTTCTGTCTATGTAATAAACATCATGACCAAAAATTTGTATTGCTTCTTTTACTAAGTCACTATACAGATTTTTTTCTGATGTAATAGCCGTACTATTATTTGTATGAAAGGCCTTGTTAACTGCCATAACCTTATCCTATCATGTAGTCTATAGGTGTTTCGAAAGATAATTGAATTTGTTCTTCTAGTCTTTGTATTTCTTCGATTGCTTGAGAATAAATTTGTTCACCATTCATTGTTACCCCACCTAAAGTTGCTACTCCGTTAAATTTAGAGAGGTTTGCTCCCCATTGTCTTTTGATTAATGCTGTTGCATATCTTTTTAAATAGATATCATCATAGATATCTGTATATGTATCTGGGTCTATTTTACGATAACATTCTATAATTAAATATTCATCTGCTGTCATTTGTTCCCAATCCATATCTAAGTATAATCTATTTTGATGTTGATTAAAACGAATTGGAACTTCACCTACCAATACATGAGATAGTAAATCTAATTGTTGCATTGTCATTTGATAATGAATTATAGATGTAGATGAAAAATCATACAAATCATTTAATCTTAATTGATAACGAATATCAAACATATTTTGTTGTACAGCATTTGTAAAATCAAATATATTAGATACTGAAACTACAGCAGATGGCATAGGAATAAAATTATTGCCTTCTTCAAAACTTGCAGTTACAGAACTGTCTACTGTGTCTGTAGATGTTGTTGTAGTATTAGCACGAGCTCTTGTAATATCTGCTTCGGTAATCTTATATTTTAGATACATCTTTTCAATACCATCATAATGATACTGAGCAAAATATTGTAATGCCTCATCTATTCTGTCATCTGCTTGGTCATCTGATACATTAATATCAATGACGCCGAATCCTAGAGCTCTAAGACAATATGATTTAAATGTTGATTTACTTGTTGGTATCGCCATACTAATTATCCTGTTTTTCTAGTATTTATAATAATACTCAATCAACTATAATATTTTAAAAAATTGATTCCATATATACACCTTAAAGAGTTTTTAAGACTTTAAGTCATACAATCATATCAGAAAGATATAAAACTTTAAATATTGGACATTAGACCCCTTTAAATGGGTGTGAGGGCATTTAGTTACTTAAATGTAAACACTAATACATATCTTCCACCAATTTTGGGGTAATAGTGATAATGTTCTATTTTACCGAAAGATACTCCTCTATACTTTTTAGGAGCTATCTTAGTTTCATCTTTATTTAGTATTACTGTAAACGATTGTCTATCCATTGGTTGATTCAAATATACTATTAATTGACTATGTTCAAATTCATGGTCAACATGCACAGGTGATATATCTCTCACCCCATTACAAAAAGTAAAGTTTACACATATCCTTAATACTTCACTATAACTTATATTGTTCTTATCACAAAACTCATCTAACATTTTTACAAAGATATCATGGTGTTCATGTTTCTCAGTAAAATCTTTCATTTCAGGTCTTGCCAAAACCACATGATTTAAAAAAGGTGTTTCATCATCTACAACAGATTCACCTTGCATGTAAAGAGGGAAGTGTCTAGTTAATATATAACTTTCTATAAACTCTTTACTGTCACTTGATAAAAAATTGTCATCTATAATCATATGAATTTAATATTACCACTAACTACTTTTCTAACATTATCATTATTAGGTCTAACCTCATGAGGAATACCACCTTTAAATATTACACATCTACCTTTTTTAGCAACAACATGAATTGGTTCTTCCATAACATAAGGATGGCCTGGGGTATAAAATGTAGTAGGTGATGAATCCTTAGTACAATCTATAAAATATATAAATGAATAGTCTGTAGGATTATGTACATGTACTTGGTGCCAATCATGATTATCATATTTTTGCACCCATGTATGTAATAAGTCATAACGAGTTTTATTTAATCTCTCACATACACTATTAAATATATTTTCTAATTCCACATTCACCAATTTATTAAACTCAGTGCTTGATTCATTAAAATTATTTAATTGTTCAAAATCTCTTTCTAATTTTATACTGTTAACATAATTGTTAAACTTATTACTCAGTTCTTTATCTTCAATAAATATAGTATGTGTAAAATTTAATTCTTTCATTTTAAATGTAACTTAGTACACCATCTATCATCACCAATTTCACCTCGTATCCATGTATTAAAAGATAATGTTATTCTTGTTTCATCATTCATATTAATTGGAGCCTGATGATAGACTGATGACGGAAATAATATCATTTGATTTTTTTCTGATTGCACATTTATTTGGTCTGTGTTAAATATGTTTCTTTCAGTATAATTTAAATCCCAATTTAATAAATTATCTCTTGCAAAAAATGTCGTTGTAAATATATCACTACCATCAATGTAAAATACACCACTTATAAAACTATTAGAATGATTATGTCTAATGTGTGTTGTGTGCTTATCATTATAGTTAACCCACGAATTAGTCATGTATATTTCTATATTTTGATTTACTTTTAATACATTATAAGCAAACTCTCTAGTATGTTGCATAATATATTTTTTAAAATAATACTGTGATTTATGTTCTAATACATAACAGTCTTTAGAATATAAAGTACAACCAGTAGTTTGATACAAGTCTTCATGATTTATTAAGAAGTTTTTTTCTTCCTCATTTAAATTATAAGATTCTGTTATATTAACAACAGGTGTAGAAAATAATAAATTTAATTTAGAACTAGTCATACATGTCAACCTTTAAAAAAGAACACTTGATTTTTTCTATACTTTTTATTAAAATAAAAATCATTAGATATATCCATGCCATGAGGAAATTCTAAACCATCAAATAAAACTAATCTATTATATTTTGGTTTTATCTTCTTTAATACTTTATATTTGTTTTTTGGCCGCCACGGCATAAAGTGTTCGTTAAAATGTTTTTTATCATCTGAGGTATTTGATGAGTATAAATTAGTACCACATTTATCATTAAAATAAATGATACCATTATATCCAGCATCTGTGTGTGGCCACCAAACACTATTTTTATAATCATTAAATATATTTTTATTAAATCTTGTCATGTTTGTAATAATATAGTAATCATCATCATATATTTTTTGTTTACATAAATTACTTAAAAATAAATATACCTCTTTTAGTCTTTTATCTTTTTTAATTAATCTTCTATCAAAAAAATGACTACCATTAAATGATGGTTCTTCTGCACTTTTCCACAAAGGTGTGTGTTCATCAAAAATAAAATTATCTACTTTATCTGGGTGCTCGTAAAAATTATCAATGTAATATATGTTATGACCTTGAATACTTTCAGTCTTAATTTTTATATCAGAATTTATTTTAAATATATTAGTCACAGGTAATTCTTGCCCCCTCTGAATTAAACTCTTTATCATACTCTGGTAATTCAGTATAAGCAAAATTACCTGATACAGATATTCTTGTTGCTTTAGATTGGAAAGGAAATACCCAATGGCAAAGTCTTGTAGGGAATATAAAAAAATCACCTGCTTCAGGCATTACATTTACAGAATTAATACAATCTCTTTTACTTGCAATTTCATTTGTACCCCAATTAAATGATAACGCTCCAGGTCCTAAACTTGAACCATTATATTTTTGATTTTCTTTTTTTATTACATTTGGAACATCAACAAATAAAACAAAAGTAACATCACCATCATGAATATGGGGTGGATTAAAATCTCCAGCCGTCATGTGATTTACCCAAAGTTGTTGAGGTTTCAATGTTACTTTTGTTTTCCAACCATAAAAATCTATTCCTACTTCTGCCCAAGCATCAAAATAAGGTTCTACTGATTTGTAAAACCAAAGTCTATCTTTAGGATTAATTAAATCTTGATGACCATTTGGAAATACACCAGCCAACTCACCACTCCAATCTTCATGACCTTTTGTTTTTTTACATATTTTTTTTAATTTAGTAATATCTTTTTTAGGATATTTAAAATGAAGTAAAAGAGGCCCCCACGCATAATTTATAAATTCTATATTATCTTTCATAATTTTTTCCTTTAAACCACTTAGGAAGACCTAAATGTATTCTACCATCAAATTTGTTTATTTTATTTTTTTTATTTTGTATATTGTAATGTAAAAATACTTGTGAACAGTAGTTACCTTTAAATGGGTTTCTCCAATGTTCTAGTTCACAACCTGAATACAATAACATATCGCCAGGTTTTAATTTTACCTCAACATCTTTTCCTTTTTTATCTGTTAAATATATTGACCACATATCACCACCCAGATTTAATGTTGTAGATACCTCACAACTTTTTCTATCTGTATGTTTCTCTAATGTATGTCCTTTTTTGTAAACTCTTGTGTATGCATATGTTGGCCATAATTTTAAATTAGTTTCTTTTTCAACAAGTGGTAAACAATTTAATAGTAATGTTTCCATAGCAATATCTGCATATTGAGAATATGCATTCCAACATTGTCGGTCTTCTCTAGTTCCCCAATCATCTGAAAAGGGTATTATATATCTACTATCTTTTAATGTATCATGTACTTGTTCTTTTAATAAAATATAGTTATTAACAAAATCAACAATATCTTTTGATACTGCCTTTCTTATAATTTTATATTTTTCTTTTTTAAATGTCATATTGCTTGTAAATTAAAATGTATAAATCTAAATGGTTCTATGCCAGGGTCTACTGCAAACTGATGTGGTAAGTAAGAATTAAATAACATTAAAGTGCCTGGTTTAGGTTTGTAATATATTTTATTTGATGATAAAGTTACATCACCTATATTTGCTTCAGATAAATCTGTCATTACCTTACCAGGCCTAGGGTCTTCAAACATTGGATAAGATGTATTTTCAGAACATTTTAAAAAGTAAAAACCAGACATGTGAGCATTTGAATGAACATGATATGATTGATGTCCACCACCTAATTTTGAAAACTCTTGAACCCAATAATCATTTAGTTTTACTTTTTTTCTAGATAAGTCATACCCTTGTTGTATCAATATATCTCTAGACACACCAATTATAAAATCTGCTAAAACAGAAAAGTTATTATCACCTATTAAAGTATAAGAACAATGTGAACCACCAAAATCTTTTTTACCACCTTTTAAATTTTCTTTTCTAACTTCTCTAATATATTTGTTAGAGTGTTTGTTTAAATCTTTTAACCATGATGGTATATATGCACTATAAACACCACTAGTAAAATAACTATCCATTCTAACTTCAAAATTATTATTATCTATTGCCATGGTTTACCTAACGACCAACAAACTAATGAGTTTCTTTCGCCCCTTGTTACTTTTTTAATTCTATGATATAAAAAACTAGGAAATATTACTATACTACCTCTTGGTTTAAATTCTTTACATATTCTCGTTACTTGTTTTTTATCTGGTCTACTATCTGGGAAACAAAACTCTAATTCACCACCACTGTATTTTTTAGGGTCTGTTAACTGTATTATACTTGATAACTTTCTAATCTTACCTACATAGTTTTTATTATATGTAGATAGGTTACTGTCTGGGTCTTTATCTTTGTCTTTGTATGGGCTACCCCAATCATCCCAATGCCAATTATAAAACTGTCCTTTTTTATAATGTGTAAACTGTGCTACCTCACTCCAATCCCATTGATAGTTCCAATTTGCATTTTTATTTGCTATTTGAATATAAGGATTTAATATTTGATATATCCATGGCTCATCTATCCAATTTACATCAGAGTTTCTTTGATTAACTATGTCTTGATATTTTTCTTTTGCATAAGTACCTAAACCTATTTTTGCTCTTACTTTTTCTCTTGTTGATTTTACATATTCAATAATATCATCACATTGCTTATCAGATAAAACAGAATCAAAATACCAATAATAGTTTTTTAAGTTCATAACAAATCACCTGTAAATTATATACAATTATTTATAACATATTTTTTATCTATATTTTCTGATTCCTCATCTTTAAATACAAATAATGTTTGAATAAATCTAGATTCAAGATTCATATCAAATCCTGCTTGATGAAAAGTATCGGCAGGATATAATATACATCTATTATATACTGAACCAACCTGTATGTCTTGTTCAAATTGTGGTGCAATATTATTTCTAGTAAATAGTCTAGTGCCTGAATCAAAAGAATATTTTTTATCTAGATAAATTACACCAGCATAACTAAACTCACCACCATCATCATGAGCTACTCCTTTGCCATCTTTACACACACTTTTTAATAACTCATCTTTATATATTTTTCTAAAAAAAGTTCTGAATTTTTTAATGTCAGGTAATAAATTATTTTTTAATTTGTTAAATAAATTAGTATAGATAAGACTATTTTCGTTTACCTCATATGTTTCATGACAAGGATACGCTTGAAATCTACTTGAATAAAAATCTCTACCAAAGTGTGGTTGACAAGTAGGGGAAAATTCTAATTGATTTGTACGAGTGGATATCTCTTTAAATAAAGTATTTAATTCTTCATCAGTATAGAAATCATCAATTATTTCAATCGGTCTTTTCATAATATAATATTATTTATGTATTAAGAATTAGGCCATGTGTCTGCAGCTCTAGCTTCTAATTGGTCAGTTAAATCAAATATACCAGAAGCACTAGCAGCTACACATATTGCTGGTTGTTTTATTTTTACAAAACCAGAACCTCCAGCTGCACCACTAAAACCTTGACCTGTTAGAAATCCACTTCCACCAGCTCCACCAGCTCCACCACCTTTATTTGCAGCACCAGCTTGAGCTCCAATCGTTCCATGATAGGCTCCACCTCTGCCACCGCCAGGGCCACAAGCAGGTTGTGTGTAACAGTTACCAAAAGCACCTCCAGAACCGCAACGGCCTGGGCTACCACATGGGGTGTTTTGATATCCACCGCCGCCTCCACCACCACCGAATAATACGGTGCCAGTTAAAGGTGATGCTTTTCCTTTTCCACCATCACCAGTTTCACCATAAAGATTAGGGTTTGGGCCACCACCTTCAGGTGCTTGTGGACTTACAGGAGCACATTTATAACCTTGACCAATACCATCTGTACCTGTACATGCTCCACCGCCACCACGACCAGAAGAATTATTTCCTTGTGGGCCACCTTTAGCACTTGGAGCAGGGGGTGTATTTCCTACATTACCAGCAGTGCCTGGATTGTATCCACCACCAGCAGAACCACCTGGTCCACCATTTGCTAGTCTGTGTCCATATCCACCACCTGTTGCTGTGACATTACATATACCTGGGCCTGTAATACTAGAATCTCCACCTCGACCTGTACAACTATCTCCTGTTGATGCCGAACCACCAGCACCTACAGTAATTGTTAAATCTGTGCCACCTGTTACAGGGAAACAAGCTTTAGTGAGTAATCCCCCACCACCACCGCCACCTGAGCCAGGGTGTTGTTGAGAACTTGAACAACAAGAACCACCACCACCAGCAACAATTAAGTATTCTATTACTGTTGTTGCACAAGCTAGTGTTACTGTACCTGATGATGTAAATGTAGATACTACTTCATCTTCTGATGATGCTGCTTGAATTGTCGCACCACCTCTAGTAATTGAGGCAGGGTCTCTGTCAATAAATCTTTGACTAACCAAAGTTCCTACAAATCCACCTCTACCTTTTGAATATCCTCTTGCCATTAATATTTAACCCAATTATCTGTTGTATTATCCCAATAGTATTTATCACCATCCCAATCATCTGGTATTTCCAATCCCTTTGCTAAAACACTATATTGTTGCTCACCTATGGTAGTTTTAACATCTGATAAATTTTTACAAATCCATGTGTTTCTAGATGTATCCCATTCTGGTCTATGATACTTACCATCTTCGGCAGCATCTTCTACACTTATTGTGTAATCAAAAGGAGCATTCCATTTGTTATTATCTGAATCAAATACCCAATTTGGATATGGGCATGGTGGACTAAATCTATTGTTATCAGCATCCCAAGTACAACCTATGCCAGGAAATATACCTCTTTGAGTGGCATTGTATGAACATTGTTTCCAATAAGTACCACCAGTTACACTAGTGTTACCTAAAAGATTTCGTACAAACACTTCAGCATCAGAGGAATAGTCACCACCATTGGAATTTACATCATCATTAGAGATAACTACTACTCTTAATACTTTGTTGTCTGTGTTCTTAACTTCAGCAAAGTGCGCCATAAGATATTACTCCTATTAAGCATCATCCATTATATCAAATGATACAAACAAATCTAAATCACTGGCTGCGTTTGCGCCACCTTTTAGAATATCACCTTCCATTAAATATATGGGTGTATCTAAAACCACTAGTGTAGAATCTGCTGGAACTGAAACAGTTTTTGCAATATAAACAGTGGCATCAGCACCTGTAGTAGTTACACCTGTTGAACCCGAACCCATACCATCTACAAACAAGTCTAATGTTGCAGCATTGGTGCCATCAACATTTGCACAAGTAATTCTATTAATTTTTACAAGTTTATCGGATGCAACTGTAATTAGTGTGGCAGTTGCTGTAGCAGTCAAGTTAAATCCAGCATTTGCACCAAGTACAGAAGATACATTTATTAAATTTGGATTTGCCATTTTATATTTCCTCTATAAGTTTCCTTTTATTTATAATTGTTTTAATTACCAAATATCATAGCTAAAGTTATTACTTTTCCTACTGATACTCCGAATCCATTTGCAGTACCACTATTAGTTATAGTCGCACCCGAATCTACTGTTAGTGTCGAACCTGATAAGACATTAAAATTATTGGCAGTAAATCTAAAGTCATCTGCACCAGCAATACGAATATCAATCGTATCATCTGTATCAGCAGTGATACTTGTATCAGCATCTGCATCTAAAATTAATTCTTTACCATTTAAATCCATACCATTATTTGGTAATAACTTACCAGCATCAGAACCATCTATTGTTAAGAATGTTGTATCAGCAGAACCATCTGTTCCTTTAAAGATAATATCTGAATCATTTGCTGTAGCATCTATTGTAATGTTACCAGAAGATGTTGATATAACAACTTCAGCATCACCGACACTTAAATTATCACAAGCAAGGTCACTCACACTAGCTGCAGCAAAAGTTAATGCTCCATTACCATCTGTTTTTAAGAAGTGCCCATTTGAACCATCAGTTGCTGTAAGTGAATATGCAGTACCACCTGATGTTAGAAATAAATTACTTCCGTCAGAAGATACTGATTCGTTAGCATCATGTAATTGTAATGTTGGTGTTCCACCTGAGTCTGTTAATAGTAAACCTGTGTTGTGTACATGAGTTAAAGCTATCTCATCATTAGCACCAAAAGATAGTATCGCACCATCATGTTGTAATTCTAAATCTTGTGTTAAAGTAATGTCACCATCTGAACCTATTGTAATAGCATCTACATCTGAAGCAGAACCAATAGTCTTCCCATCACCTATGATTATATCATCAGTAAAGGTTGCAATACCTGTCACGCCTAAAGTTCCAGACACAGTAGCATTACCTACCACTTCAATGAGTGTAGCAGTTAATTCTATTTCATCTGTAGCTGCAATATCAAGAACAGTTGCACTTGCACCTTGTATAAATTGACTAGCATCATTAAACATTAGTTTATTTGTTGAGTTAAGTGTTAGTCCACTACCATCTGTATGTGTTAATATTGTATCTTGGTCATTACCAAATTGAATTGTACCACCATCTGCAAGGAATAAATCTGACCATTCTAGAGATGCAGAACCTAATGCTTGTCCATCTGCACTTGTTGGGGTATTTGCACTAGCAGTTACGAATGATAATGTTCCACTACCATCTGTTTTTATAACTTGACCAGCAGTACCATCTGCATTTGGAAAATTAAATGCAACACTATTAGATGTTAATATTAATTTACTACCATCAGAAGATAATGATTCGCCTGCATCATGTAATTGTAATGTTGGACTTCCACCTGAATCTGTTAATAATAATCCTGTGTTATGTACATGTGTTAATGCAATCTCATCATTAGCACCAAAAGATAATATAGCACCGTCATGCTGTAATTCTAAATCTTGTGTTAATGTTATATCACCATCTGAACCTATTGCAATGGCATCTGTATCTGAAGCAGAACCTATATTACCAGCATCTGGTATGATTAGATTACCACTTAGAGTAGTAACCTGTGATGCATTAAATGTAGCAGCTGTACTTCCACCAGTTGCAATCGTAATTACATCTGAACCTGAGAATGTGATTGAACTATCTGTATCACCATCTCCAGCAATACTATCTAATTGTAAACTACCAACATTAGTAAAGTTTGAATCACTTAGGTCAAGTGTTCCTGTAACATCTAAATTACCACCTACTGATAAATTACCAGACACTTCTGCTCTACCTACTATGTCAATAAGTGTTGCAGTTAATTCTATTTCATCTGTTGCAGCTATATCTAATACTGTTGCACTAGCACCTTGTATAAATTGACTAGCATCATTGAACATCAATTTGTTTGTTGAGTTAAGTGTTAGTCCACTACCATCTGTGTGTGTTAGTGTTGTGTCATCATCAGCACCAAAAGATAATATAGCACCGTCATGTTGTAATTCTAAATCTTGTGTTAGTGTTATATCACCATCAGCTCCGATTGCAATTGCATTTGTATCAGATGCAGAACCTATAGTACCAGCATCTGGTATTGTAATATTTCCACCAGAGGTATGCACTGTACCTGTTTCATTTGGGAATGTAATTGTTCTGTCAGCAGTAGGGTCTACAACTGTTAATGTGGTTTCAAAACCATCATCTGTGGCACCTTCGAATACGATAGTACCATCTTCTTTTACATTTAATGTTGTAGCATTTGTTGTTGTAGTATTAAGGGTTGTATAAGAAATACTACCGCCTTCAATAGCAGTCACATCTGTAACTAAATTATTAAATTGTGTTCTTAACTCATTTAGAGTACTTGAACTTGCTATACTTGATGCCGATATTGCCATTTAATTTTCCTATCTTTTCCTTTATTTATAATGTTAACTGAAAGAGTATGTACCTACTTCATCAGTAAATTCTAATTTCCCTGTTGTAGAGTTATACTTTAAGAACTTACCATTTCCTAAAGAACTAATATCTACATCATCATTATCTAATATTCTAGTACTACCACCACCACCGAGTGATGATAATTGCATTTGAACTAATTGTCTAAACTGTCCAAACTCCTCTTTGAGTTTTACTAACTCTGATTTTTCTTCTGGTAACATTTGTCCTTTGTGAACTAAACTCATAGCCTCTGCTAATCTTTCTGGTACACTAGGTCCTTTTTCTACCTCTACAATTTTTTCTACTATTACTTCTTTTTCTACAATCTTTTCAACAGGCACTTCTACAATTCTTTCTACAACTTCTGGTTGTTTATCAGAAGCTTGTATTGCAGTATCTAAACTATTTTCAAAGTTAGACATTTGTTCAAAGAAAGAAGACAATACTTCTAACTGTTGAACTTCCTGTTTTGTTTCTTTTGGTAATGCATCTACTTTTTTCTTTGTAGACATTACACTAAAAAACTCACTTAAATCATTTAACCCCACATCCACTTGTGGTTCTAATCTTTGTTTTCTATCTTCTTCTATTCTAATTCTTTCAGACTTTTCAAACTCTGCCTGTTTTTTGCCTTCTGAGATTATACCAAAAAGACTTGATAACTCACTCATGTTACTTCTCCAATAACTGAGTTAACATGTTTTTAATATCATGCATCTCGCATTTTATTTCGTTTACCTCTCTAGTAACATCTCTAAGATTATCTCTTTCTTTCTGAGCTTCTTTCGCTCTTTTCTTTGCCATCTCATATGCAGACTTATTAGTATTCACTATTGCATTAGATTTCATATCTCTTTCTAAATCTTTTCTTTCTTCTACTTTTACTCTATCCATTTTATGTTGCCAGTGCTATTGCTCGTAAGTCTTTTATTCTTACAGGTTTAGCAGCATCTGTTCCTTGCATAATTATTTTTATTTGAAATTGTATAAACTCATCTAATGGAGCTCCAACACCATCATCATTTACACCAGCAGTATAAACATACTCTTGAAAATCTGTTTTGACAAGAGAGTTTGGAACTGTGTTGTCTGGTGAACCATCTGTGTTAAAGTATTCATATCCTATATCATCAAAGTCTGAACTATCAGATGTTCTTAATGTTTTAAACATTACTTGTATTTCTGAAGTATTTTGTTTGTGTGCAGAAAATACAACTCTGATTGCTGATGCACTTTGTTCTAATGTCACTGCCTTAGTTAAATAGATAGCAGAGTTTTGGTCGCCATCTGGTTCTGTTGGAGCAACATAATCTGTTGTTGGGAATACATCACTAGAACTATCTACATTATTAATTCTATTTCCTATCGCAATAAACGACCTTCTATCTAAATCTATCACTGGTGATAAATTAGAATTTTGAGAAGTCATGACTATTGGCATCTCTAATGATTTACTACCAGACATTTCGTTTGTTTCATTAATACCTGAAGCAACCATAGATGATGTTGTCATATCAAAGTTTTCGTTTAATGGAATTGTTGTATTTGATGTTGATTGACCAAATGATGTTTCTGTACCATCTGGGCTTGTAGCATTCGTTGTTTTAATTGATGCAGTCATTGTAGTGCCAGGTAATTCCATAGCACCTATTAATGTTTTGACTGTTTCGTATCTATAATTTTCTGTAGCATAAACAGAGATTCCACCAACTTGTGCTGTTGTGGATGCTCCACTAATTGATGCACTTGTAGTAGATGCAACTGTATAAGAATCTATTCCTATGTTTGCAATTGCAGTATGTGTTTTATTAATCTCTGTTAATGGTACTGAACTAATCATGTACAATTCTACTGTTGCTGTATTTGAGTGAGCAACTGCTGTTGTACTTCCTTGACCTCTAGTAATACTAGAAATGGTTGAACCAGAAATCGTACCAGACATAATCTCATTGTCTATCTTAATATGAACTGTGCCACTTGATGGGAAGTTAGTATTAGATGTTAATGTTACACTTGTACCTGATGCTGTAATTGCACCATTCAATGTTGTTGATATACCAGAAGAAACTCCTGTGATTGTAACATTGTTTGATGTACTATACATGCCATGGTCAGCGTGGTTAACTCTTACGACTGTTGAACCATTTGTTAATACGATTGGATTACTTTTTAGTCTTTGTCCATAAACTGTTGTACTACCATCTTCTGCTGTTACAGAATCACCTATGTTATCATTTTGTAAAGTGACTGTACCTGAACCAGATGTGAAGTTACATTTTTTCATAGTAAATTTCAAGTCTTCTGATTGTACTGCACTCCATGTAGTATTGTTTTGTGATTTAAATAATGAACCTAAATGTGGTTGTGTAGAAATAATTCTATTTGAACCAGATACATCTTGTTCACCTAAACCAGCAATCCACACTTTATAATTTAAACTGTTAGTCATAGCAACTAAACAATATTCAACTCCCTCTTTTAAATATACAGGTGAATCAAATTTAAAGTTAGTAGCAGTACTACCTGTAGTAGCATCTACATTTACATCATTTGGATTTAAAACTTTTCTACCAAATGGAACTAGTGTTGGGCCTGGGTATCCATTTATTACTTCTCTTAACTCAACCCATACAGGTAAGTTAGTATCTTTTTCTGAGAAGAATAAATCAACAGATGGTATAAAACATCCACCTGTTTCAGTTATTCTAAATGTTTGTGCTAATGGGTCAACACCTGTTCTCCCTACAATAATATGCGATTCTACTGAACTAGTGATTGATTGTGTTTGAGTTACAGTATCTTGAACAACTGTAGCATTTCTTGTTGATTCTATTGTTTGTTGTGTTGTATTTACAATACCTTTAGCAGCATAGTTTACTGCACCTACTGTTGAAGGTGCTGGAACTTTAACATTTGTAGAACTTGATGTTAATCTAAATCCTACATCACCTGATTTAAATTTTGGAACATTTTGTTGTCCAGCAAATCTATACTCTGGTATTCTAAATGAAAATTCTACTTTACCTTGTGTGTCTGTTACTAATGGACTACCCTCTACTAATGTAGTGTCTGTTGAATAACTTGTTGATGATGGTGTAACATATACATTAACATCTGTGTTATCAAAGAAAGCATATAGTCTTGTGTTTGGTCTGAAACATTCACCTACACCTGTAATTGTTCTAGGTCTAACAAAAGGAACAGCAGCCTGTGATATTACTCTATTACTTATTACTTGATTTTCTACTTGTTCAACGATACGAGTTCTCGTACCTGTTCTTTCTTGGTCAGTCCTTACAGTATTAATTTGTCTTCTAAATAAACTACCGAGATTATTATTTTCTATTCTACCCAATTCACCTCTAACAACTACACCTGACCATTGTGTTTCCCATGCATTCCAAACTGTGCCTAATTGATTTTGGCTTGCAGATGTTACTGCATCAAAATTACCATCAACATTTATAATTAATGCTGGAGCAACTTCTGTTTCAAACCATTCATCACTACCTGGCGTTAAAGTAATCTTACCGACATATTCATAGATTAATGCTGACTGAATATTTTCTGGTCTTGTTGCATATGGTTGTGTTATAAAATCTTTTTCTGTATATGGTAATGTTAGTAAGTCACCAGTCTTTTGATATCCTGCTGTTGTTCTTGCACTATCTGTTGTAACTTTCTCTACTAACTTAGCAGCCTTCATTACACACTTAGGTCTTAACTCTCTATTTTCCATATCAATAGCAATCTTATAATCTGGGTGTAATGTATCACCAACTCTATGTCCAGCAAAGTTATCTACTACAAACCCAGATTTAAATCTGTTTAATCCATTCACATCTGATATTTGTAAACTCTCTGCATCTCTTTCTAATAAATTTAATGAAGTGTAATATTCTAAATTTTCAATTCTATCTTGTAGTTTACCAATATCTCTCATGGTAAATCTTTGTGTCTGTTCTCTTTTTATTATTACATCATCTGGTGTAAATGTATAAGCAGGAACACTAATTGTAGCAAGCTTCATTGCGTTATCTAAATCTGTTGGTAATTGTGGGTCTTCAGCAGGAACACCATCTACAATTTTAAATTCACCATCTGTTCCAATATACAATACAGACCTTCTAGGTAAGTAATGTTCAAAGTCACAAGTCAATGCATTATTGATTTTTGGTGTATCTATTGCAATAGCACCTGTACCATCAAACTGTCTGTTTGTAAAGTCAAAGGAACTTGCAGTTGCAGTAATTGTATCTACTGCTGTTAATGTATCTGATGCACCTGTAATATTTTCTGCAGTAGGTCTAAAGTCTAGACAATCTCTTAAAGGAAATACACCTGATGGTTTAGGGTCATCTGGGTCAATCTTTGTAGCACTGTATGTTGGTATATCATCATACTCCATTTGACCACCAACAGCACTATAAGAATCTACACTAAAGAAATCTCCTGTACTATGTGAGAAGAAATCAAATACTACTAGTAATCTACCTAATGGTTTTTCTGCATTAGACTTTCTTACAATTCTTGCAATGTCATAGAAGTTATCTCTTTGTCCTGTGTCTAATGTAAAGTTAGATGTTACTACTTTACTTCCAGCAGTTACTGTGGATACTGTAGATGTTGCACTTGATGATTCACCTGTAATTGTATCAGAGGTTGTAAAGTCTGTTGCACCAAATCCAGCTGTAAGTACATATTGTATTGGACTTGTTGTTGTAATAATTCTTGCCTCTGCACCAGAAGATGAACCTGTAATTTTTTCACCTCTTACGAATGTTCCTGTAACTGTTCCTAATGTTAATGTTGGAGCAGTCGCATCTGAACTTGTATCCTCTGAATCAAATACTGCTTGTAATCTAAATGCATCTGCACGACCTAAAGATATTTCTTTGTCTGTTGCTCTACATCCATAAGCACCATCTGCATCACTAGCAACTACTTTAACTTGTTTTGATAAATTCGTTGTTTTAAGTTTTGATGCAACACTTGACTTAACGATTGTTGCTATAACTTTTACTTTAGCAGCATCACCTAAAATAGTATCATCTGTAATTGTAATACTTGCTGTACCTGTACCAGATATCTTACCAGAAATAGGTACTAAATCTCCTTGTACACCTGTACCATCTCCAGCAGTTAATATAGACATTACATAATCTGCTTCAGCAAATCCACCAAAGACTTCATTACTTCCAGCACTTAATGTTACAACACCAGAACTGTTTGATGTGGCAACAAATTGTCTTCTGATTGTGTATGATGTATCACTTGAATTATTATTTGAATCTGTTAATAAAGTTTTAACTACAGTCTTAGGTAGTTTATATATTGCAACATTTTTTTCTGGTGATACTAATACTGCTTCTTTGATAGGTTCGATACCTAATTCAGTAGTACCATCTTCTTCTAATAGAATGTTATCGTTTGCATTTGCAAGACTAGCATCTGTGGCATTCAATGCAATTAAATCTGCATCTCTTACTTTTGTTAATTCAATATCTGCTGTAAAGTCTTGACCACTATCAGCATCATCCATAAACATTTGTCTTGTTTCTGAAAATGCTCTTGTAGTAACTAAAGTAACTGTTAAATCTGTGTTACCAGAATTTTCTATAAGTCCACTTGTTTCAGCTGAATCTGATGCAATTAATTTTTCACCAGATTGAAATGTTCCTACAACATTTGTTAAACGAACTCGATGGCCGTCAGCAGAACTTGTATCTGTATCAAAAAGTAAACCTGTTGCTCCTGATGTATTACCTGTTATTTTTACACCTGTTGAATGTGTTGCAGTTAATAATGGACTTGGTGTATCACTTAAAGTTAAAACTGTAAATGTACGAACATCAAATAAGAATGCTTTATAAACAGCACTCGTAGTACCAGATACACCTGAATCATATTCTAATGCTCTTACACGAGCAACACCTACAGGTTCTTCTGAAGATACTGTTCCTCTAGTAACTGTTGCACCAGAGAATAATTTAACTTGTTTGTATGGTGTTGTTTCACCACTTACACTACCAATGTCTGGTGTGTTATATAAGTTTGTAATTCTAACAAAGTTACCTAACTCTAAGTTAGTAACTCCAGCATTAATTGTTTTAACATCTCTTGCTTTATTTAAATCTTTAAATGTTGTTCCTAAAGTTTCGTATTCATATCCTCTAACATATGCCTTACCAGCAGAACATGATAGTGCAAGTAAATCTTCTGAAGCAGTTCCACCATCATCGGTAGTTGCTCCACTTGTATATGCACCTGTAAATTTTTTACCTTGTACTGTATTAGTTATACTTTCTCTTACACCAAATAAAAATGGTTTAACTGTATAGTCACCTGATTCATCATGTGTTCTTCTTGCAAGCACATCTCCTAATACAGAATATTCTGTTGTTCTTGCTTTAGAAACTAAAGTACCACTATCTATTCTCATCATTTCTATGAATGAAGAATCCTCAGTAGATGTTGTTGCAAGTTTAGCAAGTGTTAAACTAATTTTTAATCTGTGTGCTCCTTTAGCAGCATAGTTAGATGAACCTCTAGAGTTATCTGTAAGTGAACCATCTACCTCTGGTGTGACTAAAGTTTCTGTAATTGTTAGTCCTACTCTTGTTGTTTCTGTAGAAGAATTTGAACTTAGTAATAATGTTTGTTTATTTACTTTTACAAATTGTCCTCTTATATAAATGACACCATCTTCTATCGTTGCAGATGAACCTGTTTGAGATGCATCTGTAGCAAATGTAGTTGCCGATGCCACACCACTTGCATATCCTGTAGTATGTGTAATTGCTTTATCAGCAGTTATGTTTTCACCATCACTAAAAACTGTTGATGAATTATCTGAACCTGTTTTATAATAGTTAAGATATAGTATAGGTTGTGTTGTTGCAGTTGCAGCTTGATATCCTATAACATATGCTTTAACACCAGATGTAACTCCTGTAATTGTTACAGGATTTGTTGAATCATAAAATTGACTTGGGTCTATTTCTTCATCTGCAAATGATGATGCAAGTTGTAATGTTGGGAATGCATTCGAATAACTTAACTGGCCAGGTATAACAATACTACCCTCTTTGAACATGTGATTACCATGTCGTTCTACTTGGTTTTGTAAAATAGATTGTAGTTGAGTTAACTCTCTTGCTTGAATTGCAAAGCCTGGTCTAAAGAGTACCTTATGAAAATTATCTGCCTCATCAAAGTCATCATAATATGGTGAAACATTTAAATCTGTTATTTGTGCCATATTCTAAAACTCTATGATTAATTTAATATCTTCTGTTTGGTCAGAATCCCTTTGTATTGGTTTTCTATTTTCTAAGTATACAATGTTACCACTATCTGGTTGTAACTCTGGGTTAGTATAACCTGTTGTTGTAGACAATGTATTATTGTTTGCAAGAGTGATTGTTTCTGAATCAGTTGATGGTGTTAATGTTGCAGATGATGTTGCACCTGTAATTACATTAGCTCCTGTGAATACACTATGGTCACCAGTTGTACTGTTTGTTCCATAATCACCAAATCTTTCTTGTTGGAAATATAATAGACTTAGTGTAGAATCCCATTCTACTACTTTACCTACAGCACCTGTTGTTGCTTGTGTAATTTTTTCATCTACTTCAAATGTGCCAGTATTTGATGCGGCCTTGACTACGAAAGTTTGTCTTCGTGTAGATGCAGTTGCAACAGTTGATGTTCCATAATTGGTTGGGTCAACAATAAGTCCTACTTGTCTAAAATCATTTTCAGTTGTGATATCATCACCCTCTGCTTGTGTTAATGTTGTAGCAGACATTACATAGTGTCCACCTAGTTCAACAATTGCACTATTACCATGACCATTCTTAGGTGAGATAACTACTTCAATAGCTCCACCAGAACCACCGATTGCAGATGCACTTGTTAAAGCAGCATCAGAGAATGTGTAACCAGAACCTAGATTTACTGTACCAAAAGTATATCCTGCTCCACCAGCATGAATTGTTGTATCTGTACCAGCAGTCAATCCGAATGATTGTATTGCATTACCTGATACTGTAATTCTAACTATCGCACCAGAGGATGTTCCAGCACTTGTGCCGTCACCATAGACAGCGGCGTAATAAGTTCCGTCTGTATAACCTGTTCCTGCTGTAACTTTTAATGATTCAATCTTACCATCTACTGCTGCAGCACTTACTGTACTATCATCAGATACAGGTATAAAATCACTTGTTAAATATTTTGCAGCTTCAGATGTTGTAATTTGATACATGTATTTTAATACATATCCACCTAACTCGAATGGGGATGTTGAAGTAGATGTGGGTTCAGCACCAGAATATGCTGTTCCAGCATTATTATCTAAAACTTTATAAACTCTATAATCAGATGTCATGAAATAAAATGATGAATCATATAGATTGGATGCACCTGATGTTGTTGTATTTGATGAAGATATATTATCATCATACATATCGTAGGTTGTTCCATTGGCCCAATTTCTTCTTGGTATTGCATATGTAATATCAGATGATGTTACATTCTTTGCAGCCAACATGGAATCCCATGCATAAAATTCTGTGTCTGTCGGACTATCACTAGGTGTTGGTGGTGAAGAATCACTACCCCCTGTTGTTCCTGATGTGTATGCAGTTGCCTTTCCTACAAATAGATAGTATGTAGATTTGGATGCCTCTGAAAAGCTCTCAAAGAATTGAGTAGCATTGTGTTGTCTAAATTTTTCTGTTATGATTGCTGACATTTTTTAAATTCCCATTCTTTCATTTATTTATACAAGTTATATCTAACATTATTTAAAATGTTATGCCTGTTGCTCCTTCTAAATCTATATTATCTCCAGCATGTGCTGCCGTGTCTAACACTAGAAAACCATGTGTATCATCTGTTGCATCTTCAAGAGCAATATCACCAGTAGAACGAACAGTTATTTCTGCCGGCATAACGATTGGTGTATACCCATATTTAGACTTATAGCTTGTGTCATTTTGAGAACTTAGTCTAAAGTTTTCTTGTGGTGTTTGTCCTTTACTTCCTATTATATTATATGTTTCCATAGCAAGAAGTGGTTGGTCTCTTAATTCTGATTCGAATGTCACAGCAAATCCAGCATCCTCATCATATGGTGTGATTGGGTCTCCTGCTATGTCTGTAGATAATGTGACACCACTACCATCCATAAGAATGACACCATCACCATACTCTAATTTAATTCTATCATTTGCTGTTGTGGCAAATATATCTTCC
>Ga0209194_1000840_pt1 | contig 21842 bp, 20 predicted proteins | sample COGITO_mtgs_1004_FD_184787 | JGI IMG/M metagenome (GOLD analysis project Ga0209194, IMG submission 184787) | Pelagic marine microbial communities from North Sea - COGITO_mtgs_100413 (SPAdes) (version 2) | ecosystem: Environmental > Aquatic > Marine > Epipelagic ...
AGGTGTGGCCCAGTCACGTTGCCAGTCGCACCGGCAAGGCCCAGCACATCACCAGCGGCCAGCGCATCACCTTCGGCGCACTCAAACTTAGAGAGATGACAAAAGCTCAGCTCTAACTCTGGGAAATTCAAAGGTTGAAGCACAACGTGCAGTCCAGCGCGGCCATCCTCAGCGACCTTCAAAACTTGAGATCGCTCCGGCACAAACACAGGTTCGCCAACAGCAGCCGCTAGATCAACGCCGCCATGCAACCGCCCCCAGCGTGGCCCCATCGGAGAGGTGACCGACAGCGAATTCAGTACCGGCGAAAGATTGCGCCGATAGCCGCACTGTCCCCATAGCGCCCACTGAAAAGCTGTCCAGATCTTCCACAGTGGCTTCGTGCTTTGGCCGGTCGCCGCGCCGATGTCATGCCCTGGAAACGAAGCCCATTCAATCGAATCAGCAAATACAGCTTTCTGAAAAGCGCCGTAATCAACGGTCAGGTGACCTTTCGACACGCGACATCCATCCAATAGATGTCGATGCCCGCCAGCATCCCAACTCAACGCCAGAGCGCATCTATCCTGATTAGCTGGCGAGAAGTCAGGCTCGTCAACCAGCCAGATACTAGGGTGCTTCAATCGGCATTTATCCCAGGTAGGAGAAAGAATCTGATAAGGGCCGCTGGCATTCGATACTTTGTCAGTGCCAGGAATCGGTGACTCTGCTCGCTTGCGTGGGTGATCGTCAAAGCCCTCGAAGCGCTTGTATCGGTAGGCAATTTGATACGCTTCTTTGCCGTACCCGATTAGCCCCTCAGCACTGGCGATCGCATACAACCAACTGCGACCCGTCAGCCAGTATAGATCGTCTTCATCCAAGCTCATCTTTGCCGCCAGTGCGCCGCCGTTCTGTCTTGCTGGGATGAACACGCCAGCGCTCACTAGCCCTGCCATCGTCAGAAACTGTCTCCTTCTCATCAGCTTCCCCTCCGTGCTTTGTACATCTCACCAAGATTGAGATCTTCATCTCTGAAATCTTTTAGCTCGCCTAAACGCGGCACACCTGAAAGCGCTAGAACCACTGGTAAGCCTAATGTCTTAGCCTCAGACAACAACGCTTTGAGCGCCTTGCGTTCGCTCAAATCAGGAATACGATTAGCGTTAGTCAGGAGCGCATCAACAGCGCGATAACCGCCGATACCAGGACTATGAACCGCGCCCAACGCAAACAGCCGCGCAGTGTCCAAGGCTGTCTGGCTGATGCCCATGTTCTTAATGCGATCTCCGCTGACCACCACCGTCACGCCCACCTTCGGGCCACTGGCTAAGCAGTATTTGAAATCAGCTAAGAGCTGGGCCGCATGAGGATGCTGTTGTATTTGCGTGGAGGTGAATCTCTCCAGCGCTTCTGATACGAGCTGCCAACCATTGACCGCTAGAAAATAGGTAGGCCAGCGGTTTGAACCCAACGACATTGACCGCTGTTTAATTGTTCTTTGCGCGTGACGCTGCTGGATCTCTTTGGCAATCTGTCCGATGTAGTCAGCGGCCAGCTCCAGGAACTTTGTGTCTCGCGACGATAAAACAGCCAATGTATTAGGAACCGCCGCTAGCCCCCGCCAGTCTGGTTCGCCGACGAAATCTAGCACCGTGATACTAATACCTGGGCACGGATGGCGCAGCGCGGCACCCATAAGCGCCTGTATCAAAGTGGTGAGTCCAGTGCCGGAATCGCCTAGCAGCACGGCTGCATAAGCATCTGGTGATAGTGCTAGCTCTAAGAAAAGGTTCTCAGGGTGCAGGTTTGGCATGGGAGACCGCAGCAGTTCCGGTATCTCCTCACGCTCAATCCTCTCTGGCTGTTTTATCGTGATTGCGCCGTCACCAAAGCCATACCGAGCCAGCAGGTTCATCAGCTTTTCTGCACTATCAGAATCACCTTCGTAAACGATATCCGTAGCGATCGCTCGCACATTTTTATAGTCAGCCGACCGCTCGCGCAGTTCCAACGCCAGCGTTGCCGCTTCTACCTCCACATCCTTATCTGTCTCACTCATCCGCTTTACTGCTTTTATCAACAGTTCAGGTAAAGGCGAGATGACAGGCGCTTCTATACCAGGTTTCCGGTTGAGGAGTTTTGCGAACAAGCTCATTTGATCGCCCCCTCTGACAGCGGTAGCTTTGCGGGTTGTCCAGCCTTGTCGCTGGCGTCTGCTGGAGAGTCGCTACCAGGAGACTCAGATTCAACCGGGGCGGTAGTCTCTTCTACAGGCTCAACCAAAGCGGGCGAATCGGTTGTGACAAAACGCTGATAGATGCGGTCAGGCACCTCAAAACGGATACAGGCATACAAGGTTCCGAAACCGACAGCACTGCCTATACCAACTGCGAGCAGCCACTGATGGCTCAGTAACCACTGGTCAGCCCGATCGCACCAGTTCACGAACCTATCCCATAGCGACCGTTGCCGATAGCGACCCAGGCTGTCATCAAAGATCATGGTTTGCGCCTTTGCTACTGAACCTGTAGGCGGTGCCACTTGAATCTTCGCTGGCCTGTTCACTGCAGGCGGTTCTGGTGATGCTGGCGATGCCGGAACAGTTGCGGGTGAGATCTGTTTGGGTTCTGGTACTACTGGCGATCGAAAAGCCGCAGGCACCGCGCCGAAATCTACGGGCGCTGGCATCGCAGCCGGAGCTGCTGCAATCGCTCGCATGACGATAGGCAACGCCTTTGCCGACTCTTCAACCGACAGAGAGATTTTGACGAACTGAATATCCATAGCTATTCAAACCCCTTGCCTAAAAAGGTTTGCGGGTGCTTCGGGTTAGTCGCTTGCTCTAGGGTGGTAGAAAACTGCTCGGCAGATTGCGCCATCGACCCGGCCACATGCTCAACGGCTTGCAGGTGCGCCAAGCTGTTATCGAGCGCGATGGTCATATCTGCCGCAAAGCGTCTCGGGGAAGTCGCCAGCTCTGGCGGAACCCTGCGGTGCTGGTCGTCTCGCTTGGACACCGCGCCGCCGACCAAAGCGCCAGCTACGGGTGCCAGCGCATATAGCTTTTTATCCTCAACGCCAATCAGGGCGATCCCAACCGCCATCAACCCACTTCCCACTAAGCAGTAAATAAAGTAGTCGCGCCAGTTTTTAGCGCCTGAGTCGTGCATGGCAATATCGGTAGGTTCGGTAAATTGCTTTCGGTAGCGACTCAGGTACGCAATACGCGCAGCAGCAGCTACAGAGATTCGTAGATAGTCAGCAGCCTGCTCAGCATTTAGTTCTCGCCGCTGCTGAGGACTGGGACGGTTACGGAGCTGTTCTGCAATGCGGGCGAGTCGTAGCGTTTCGTCTCGATCTGGGCTATTGCCACTGAAGGCCGCACTACCTCGCCTGCTTCGGTGACGTAGACCTCTTCGGCCAGTGCTGGCATCAGTCCAGCCATCCGGCCTTGGAGCTTTTTTTCAGATGCGTAGATAGTTTTGATGAAGGCGGCTTCTTTTGAATCGGCGGGCAGTTCTTCACCATCACTAGAATGAGCTAGCGCGATCAGCCGTTCTACTTCATCTAAAGCAGCGTTTTGTCTGTCAGCGTCAATCATTCGACTTTTAAGAAGGTTACGCAGCTCGCGGCGCTCTGGCGTTAATGCCAGCTCAGCCGCCCAGTAGCGGATACGCTCCTCTTGCTCGGCATCCAGCTCTGTATCGGAATTGAGACCGGGCCAGCGATCTTGTATCATCTCAGGCTCAATATTTAACTCTTCAGCAATCAGCGTCACTGTCATAGTGGCAATATCAGTGGCGGTTTCGGTCTTTGCCTTTGGTTTAGAAGACATAGTAGATGCATTCCTTTGTCTTAGTTGATAGTGATTCAGATGCCCCTAGCTAGCTAGGGGCACGGTGTTTGAGGCAAAGATTTGTAGTGCCAGAGGTGGCAGATGGCACAAAGCAAAAAGTTGACGGTTCGCAGCAAGATACGAACAAATGTAATGTAACACAATTAGTGTTACTTGGGATCAAATACTGATTGTGCTACCTAATTCGTACAGAAACTCTTTGGGTGTAGGCTTATCGCATTTACTGATTGTTTTATGCACCTGTGTTTATAGACCTACCGATTAGTTTTATCCATCTCGAAAAAGACTGGTGGGAGGGCTATTACCTCAAAGCTGTTTCTGACTTGGGATGGAACAAGAAGCTTCTGTTGACTCACATTGCGTCGGTCTTTTGTGAGGAAAATGAGGACTTCTTGCTGGAGTGCTGTGGCATTGAGGCAAAAGCGAGGGGTTTAGATCCAGGCTCAGCAAAGTTTTTCGATCTCTACTCTGAATGGCGTAGATCGCTTCCTGACTATCAAAGTGGCGAATTTCCAGCCTTCCCAGTGTCACCGCTCGCCACTGTCATTGACCCTGAGGCTACGATGGTCAATCGAAGGGCATTCGCGAATATCCGATTAAGTCAGCTGCACAGCGTTTATCTTCGAGTACTGAGCTGCGCTGATAGAGGGACGTCAACAGCTATTTTGATGAGCCGAATAACTAAGCAGCATTTTCAGAAATATGAGACTAGATATCTCAAACAATTTGAGGCTGACGCTCAACACACGATCCACCCAAGCATTTCTCAGTAGAACCATATATCAAAGCCAAGAATGTGGCGCTGCTGCTATCTAGTCCCTAGATTTGGGTCACTCTCTTTGCCTCTTCCAGTAAGGGTTTCAGCTCTTCCACTCCTACTATTTGGGTCACCCTTCAAGTGAGTTTAAGATGAATGACTCTACAAAGCTCACCAGGCAGCGTTTTGAACCACTCGCACCTATCATCGTGAATGCCTCTCTCATCCAGCATCGGCTAAGCTATCCCTCCGTGCTTTTAAGTCGTCGTAGATAGCGATAACCAACCCTATTTGAAGAGCATTAGGAATGAAATTGAGGATGTAGATTAAACTTACGTACTGTTAGCTTGATAGCCTCTCTATGAGCTTCCTCTAAGTCATCAATGTACATTCTGACGACCATATCCTCTGCAAACTTCACCGCTGCTAGACCATCCTCCTCATTGATGTAGTTTCTAGCAATTCTAGAGTTACCTGACATCAGCTCCCACTTTTGCTTCATTTCAGCAGCAGGCATCCCGAATAACCCTTTATACACAGTGTTTGTCCACTGGCCGTAGGCTGTTGAGTGAACGTTTAGCTCCAGAAGTAAGTCTGTGTAGGTCTTACGAATAGGCTTACCCGATTGACGCTGTATCAACCAACGAGTAGTAGCTCGACTCGATTTCGCAGCGTAAACACCTTTAAGCGCAACATTAGCCTCAGCATAGAAGCCCTTGATCGCGAACCATCTAAGGAAAGCACCTATATTCTCTCGGGCAGGTTTTCGGATTTTACCGGGGTTGAGCAAGATATCCATACTCAGATCGAACCAGTCAGCAACTTCAATAACTTTGTAATCGTTGCCATCTGCACCTTGGATTTGGGTCACCCTGAAAACCCTACCAGACGGGTTTTTCAGCACTTCTACTCCGGCTATTTGGGTCACCCTATTTGTAAGCGTCTGCTGAGGGATTCCAATATGCCTGGAAGCCATACGAAAGCCGAACCCAACCGATGGCTCACCTTCCCCTAGTCCGTTTGGATCGATAACAATAGCTGTAAATTCTCTGTCTTCGTAAGTGACCACAACTAGGTCGCCTGTTTGAATAGCCATAGCTGGTGTAAAAGTTGACTGCGTTAGAGGATAAGTAGATGTTCTCGGAAGGGTGGGAGTCGTAGTCTTATGCGCTAGCCACGGCCTAGTTTACTCAGAACTCAGGATACGTAGATAATAAAGCAGGAGTACCAGTTCATCGTGAGTAAGCTGATACCGACGCTTACCATCAAAACGGTTAGCAATGAACTGACTAATTTCTTCCATCGTCCAGTTTAAAGTTCGCACCTGAGCTTGGATTCCTTGAATAATGCTATCCTGCTCCGCATCCAAACCAGTGGGAGAAGTCTCACCATTGGGCGGCGCAGGTGGAGGAACCAACCGCAGGATAGGCGGCTCAATTTGTGGAAAACGAGACTGCTCCCCCCGAACCCCCCTCAGAGAAGAGGTTTTAGATTCTTTTTTGAAAGAATCCTCACTTCCAGGGGGGCTACACTTCATTGTTTCTTCTTTGGTCTGTAATTTCTTACTCTCCAAGGGTTCTAGCTGTTCCTGAGAAGGAAGTGAGAGCGCCTTAATAGACGCTGTATCCACGACAGCATCAGGTATTACACACCTTTTTTCCGTTTTTTGATGCTTAGGATGCCATAGCCCTTTGTGCCGATACAGTGTCCCTAGACTCGTACCTGCCAGTTCTGATATTGCTTGCGCTCTCGCAGTAATTGTTTTTGGTAGGCGATCGTCGTCTTCTAAGATTGCGATCGCTGTCTGTATTTCTTCCTGCGCTGTTTTTGACCGCTGTTGATTGAACGGCACTACCTTGCTGGTGGTTCGCGCTTTGGCATGGGTGCCTAGCGGCCAGTAGTATTTTTCTACGGCTCTGGCCCAGCTGCGTGATCGCACTTCGATTTGACGTTGGTGATCGCACCATCGGGCGTAGCCAGGGGCTGCGGTCGCTGTTTCGCGGATGTATTTGATCAGGGCATCTCCGCTTAGCTCTTCAAAGACAACGCCATAGCAGCCTATCTGCTTCAGTAGGTGGTTCGTTTGATGCGCTCCTGTCCAGCCTTCAGCTATTAGAAGCTCTAAGTCCCGCCGCCATACCTCTATATTGTTTAAGCGGCGGCGGGGTTTGGTTAGTCGGTTTTGACGGGCAATCAATAAAGCACTGTTCAGTTCGGCCATGTCTTGGCCGATGGAGGCGGTGTCCCAAACTCGGAACAAGTCGCTCAGTTGGTTGCTAACAGCTTGCAGGTCGTCGTCTAGCAGCCAGGAGCCGGTATCTGGCTGAAGCGGCAGGCGGTGGCCTTTATAAAGAATCTTGGTGACGACGCCATAGCTTTTGTCGTTGGGAAATATCTCTAGCTCGCCTTCTTTGACTTCAAACCCTTGGGTCTGGAGGCAGAATTTGACGCCGACAGCCAAATTGAACGTATTAACGGCTCCGTTCAGCGGGAAATACAGGTGTAGGCCATCGCTCCAGCTTGAGCGCACCAGGAACGTTCGGGTGATGCCGATGGTTTCTAGCGCAATCTGGAGTTCTGTGATCGCACTCGGGTTCTGTTTGGGGTGATATTGACTCCCTACGTCGATATCCAGCAGGCCATATTCGGTCGTGTGGTCGAACCGGACGCCTAATATTTCGGTTGGGTCAGCCCAGCGGTGGTACAGCACCCGGCTTTTCATCGGGTAGCGTCTCTCGGTCTTCCACTCGGGCTTTGGCTTCAGATGTTTTGTCTGCCAGTCCAGCTCTTTTTGTTCCGGTTGAGCCGGGTCTGGGACAGAGGCATAAATAAAGTCCCAGCGATTTCTTAGAAAGGTGTGGCTAAGTCGCTGGGCTAATGGGTCTGACGGCAATAAATCGTCATTACGGATCGCGATCATGTTCTATCTCTCATGAAGTGGATGAGAGACGGGCCGCTGTTACCTACATAAATAAAACTGCGATCGCAGGTCTTGCAACTATTGAAGAATAGCTGCTAATATAGATAGACAGCACAAAGGGTCACTCGATAAAAACGCCTGCCACAGCATTTAGAGTCCCGCCTGTCTCGATAAAATGGAAACCTCAGTCGTTAGCGCGGCTGGGGTTTTCGACTGTTTATGAAAGGATTACTTTAATATCACGCTCCTTACGCGGATCTGATGCAGGTGTATTGTATAGTATAAGCGCAAAAGAGATCTAGGCTTTTTCAATTATGAAAATAAGCGCAGCACTCACGGCCACTATGGATGAGTTCGGACTAACAGGAACAGACCTGGTAACAGCTGCTGGCATCACAAATAGCCGCCTGTCTAGATTTCTCAATGGAACTGCCATAAAAACTGACGGCTTAGACAAGTTGATCGATGCACTAGATGACGATGCTTTCAGATTTTTAATTGAGAAATTAATCTCAGCTAGAGGACTGCATTTAATCGTAGAAGAACAGCCGGAGCTGTCTGACTTGGTAGAGCGCCTTGATGAGACAGAGACCGCCATGCTGCTTAATGCACTAGCAGATAAAATCAGAAAAGGCGTTACAGCACAGGGCAGTAGAAAAAGAGAGTTAGTCACAACATAGCTTCAGTGCCTCAGCTTTAAACAATTCTCACCGTAAAATTACGTAGCGAGACACAGCATTCTGTATCTTTAACTTAAGACGTAATTTCGACCGGAACTCAAGCAATTGTGAAACTGCTCTGCCGCGCTTTCGACGCAACCCTCAAGGAGTTCGATATTAAGGGACTTCATCTCGCAAAAGAAGCTGAGATATCCACAGGTGCGATTTCTAACTTTAGAAATGACACCAACGCGATCACCACAGACAGCTTAGAGAAACTGTTAGCAGCCCTATCGGACGAAGCCTTTGCGTTTTGGCTTTCGCAAGTCGCCCACAACCGTAACCTAGAAGAATTTGTCAAAAGCCCGATTGCCTTAAGTAGCTTTGTTCACAAGTTAGACAACCATGCGGCGGCGGAGCTGCTCTCGGCGCTTGCTAATAAGCTACGAGAGAGTACGCCAACACCATCCAAGAACTTACCCAAAGAATGACTTTTCTTGTTTTATCAAGAAGTGTTAAGTAAGCGATGTATATATAAGTACATACACGCATCTGCTACTAGAACACACCTACATTTTCAAGATAAGTTTAGATGGAAGATGGCACTGAAGGGTTGCTACCTCCAGGCTCTGAATCCGAGATAGGAACGAGCCTAGAAGTAGAAGATATTTACGAAAGAATCGAAGGACTCTCCAGGGAAAGGAAGGCGCAGCTCATTTACAGACTGATTAGGACACTAACAACGGATGAAATGGCAGATGTCTTAGATGAGGTCGCTGTTAGGTTCCGCAATGCTGGTAATCAATAAAAAGCTTATTAGCTGGTCTCAAAGCGCTGGAACGGTTTAAGACCAGCTAGTTGCGATCGCACCAAAGTCCTTAGTAACTCACGAAGAGCGATGACGGACAGCAGGCAGATAGTTCAGATCAGACCACCTACTGTAGTCTGCTGGCTCTGGCTGATGAATATTGACCTTATGCGAATGTACGTCCCTTGCTACGGCTGACAGTTGAGGATTTTCAGGATAATAGCTCAACGCAACTTCAAGCAGATGTTTAAGCATCTGGTCAAAGTTCCGGTTCTGTGTCGGCGCGAGCTGCCAAATACGCTCGGTCGGTAGAGACTCAAACAGCTCTACCCATACGAAGAATTCGTCGATATGAGAAGACGTAGAGGTTCTCATCGGCAAAGACAGCACTTTCTCTAGCAGCGCGTTCAAGTACTTGGGTCGGGTAGAGAAAGAGGATCGACTGATATCATCAGCGAGTCTATTAGGCAAAGTCGAATCGTAGTAAGCAAACTGTAGATTTGGTCTACGTCCCGCTGCGGTTTTAGAATCCACCACAAAGCATCTCCCTGATCTGAAAAATTGTTTACGAACCAGCAAAAGTTCAGTTGTTCATCATGACGAATATAAAGTTTTTTTGCTGTGAGATAGCACGCCTGTTTTTTAGAAATCCATACCCTTTACTGAGAAACGGTATGTTTCCTTTTAATCTTTTAGCATGAAACTTCAAAAAGGGATTAGCTTTTTCCAGAAAGTGCTGCTTTTTCCAAAAAAGTCATGCATTACTGCCTAAAACCCATACCTTGATAGCCATTGAGAGATCCAATATCATCTTGAGGTATCGGATTTCCGTTGTTTTTTCTACGTACATGTACGTAGCTCAGCAATCAATAAACACCTCCTAACACAGGGAGCTTCAAGGTGAATGTATGAATAATCTCAGTCTGCAAGCTAATTTCAGAATTATTTTAGATTCATCGGCGCAGTCGGCTTAGGCGTTCGTACTTTCACACACAGATTCCTCAACCCTGGGCTATCAGATGTACGGGCGTAATCGAACAACAGATATACGAACAGGACTAATTCTCCCGAAAATGTCACAGAATTTGCATATTTCTTCTGAAACCATCGTCTCAGAGAATTCTTTTTTACGGACGACTCAAACCATGCTCAGATCTCAACTTCTTGCTCTTTCCGCTCTATTCGGCATTACTGTTTTAATAGGCATTGCTGGAGAACTTCCATTGTTAGTGGTATTTGCTGTCGTCGGTATTACTGCCACCGCTCTTTTCACAGGTCAAAGTACAGACCAAATAATCAATCATTTATTGTTCTCTAAAGGCAGACGAAAAATGCTCTTCGTCATGCTGGCTATCATTCTGGGAGTTTCTTTATTAGCGCATGGTGCCCCCGCTCACGCGCAATTATTTGATGGTGCAAGAGATGCAGCTGATAGCGGCATTGGAGCCTATATTGGAACTGATGAATCGACCAGCATTATAGATGTCCTTACCTTTGCTATGTGGGCACTCATCGTCGTTGGGGCAATAGGAGTGATCGTCGGGGGCGTCAGCCAAAACGCTCAGATTCTAGTCGGTAGCCTCTCTCTGTTCTTTGGCATAGCTATCTTGATCGGCGTACTCGAATTCACAGATGGTCTGTTGTTCGGCTCATAACAGAGAGATATTCCTAGATGCAAGAATCCAGCCTATATCTCGTCATCAATCGTGCCATTGGACGCTTCCCAGGCTTTCTGTTCCTACCGATGCCGCTGCTATGTATTCTGCTAGCTGCCTTCGGCACTAGCGTTGGTATCACGCTGTTCTTGGGTCTACAGATGGGTGCAGTCATCATGTTAGGGATGTTCCTGTCTCTCACCTGGCTCTTCGTCGTCGGCACTGACCCAATCCGATTCGCCTACTCACTGCTGCCGCCACCCAACTGGGTAAAGGGTCGCTATACCGTTCACAGCGTTTTAGAAAGATAGTAAATGCTCACTAAATCATCTATCTCTGGCAAAGGAAAAAGAGGGCAAGTCTTCAAGCTCAAACGGTTTGAAGACCAGTGCGATCTCCTCGCTTTCTGCCGAATGAAAGTCCAAGGGGAAGACATTGGCTGTTATCTTAATCGCAGGCGAAATAGCCTCACACAGCTATGGGAATATTCTGTTGTTTTTGCCTTTGCAGTACGCGGCATTCATCCACTGCTCTATCCTGGCGAAGCACAAACAATCCTCAAGCGTATTGAACAATCTCTCAAAGGATTGGACGACAAGCAGCGACTGACCATTCGGTTTCGCTCAACGGCGGACGATACCGAAGAACAGGTCACTATCTCAGAGCTGATGGAGCGTACGAATAATACTGAACATCAGTACTTCCAAGCGGCTCGTTCAAAGAACGTCCGTCTGCTCAACGACCAGGGCCGCAGGCAACACAAGTCCATCATGGTGTTTGCCTCGTACCAGCTCGGTGAGTTCGATAACCAGGGCCGCAACTTCATTGAAAAAGCACTGAGCAACGCTGAGTTCTACTATCACCGAGTCTTCGGCAAAGAAAAGCAGGTGCCAACAGAGCTGCTGAAGTCACTGCTCTTTGACGCTTTTAACAGCGGCTATCTGCCCTTTAAGTCAATGCTGGCCGCAATGGGGCTGCGAACGAGAACGCTCAGAGTCTCTGATTTGTGGGAAGACCTCTACAAAACGTTCAATCTCAACACTGAGTTCAACGCGCAGATTCCAGGGCTAGGCTATCACCTGGTTTTAGAAGACAGTTCTGAAGCGGGCGCGGGACTCGTGCTCTATGAGGACTTTATCGACGAGCAGTATAGCGACATCGATCCGCTCTCATTGGCTGTAGGCGAAAGCTTTCCTAAAGCTGGAAGGTCTCATATTGAACTAGGCGGTCAGCTAATCGCGGCCATCGGTCTCGAAGAAAAACCCGCTGCGTTTATCTCGCCTAGCAACCAGCTGCTGTTTTTGTGGGAATACATCTGCAACACGGCGGACTGCGAGATTGTCTGCGAGCTATCGCCCAGTCCTCAGCTTGTCGCCAAAATTGCCCTACAGCGCGTCGCTAAAGAGTCGATGGCCGGTCAGTCGATGGCCGCTAAGCGCAACAACGTCAATGTTGAGGCCAGTCATCACCTGAATGAAGCTGTAGACGCGCAAAGTCGAATGTACGCAGGTGCTGCGCCGGTCAGCGCTGCGATATCGGTGTTTCTGAAACGTCCGACCAAACAGAAGCTCGCCAATAGCTGCCGCGAGTTCATGGGTCAATTTACTCAAAGTCGCTGGCAGCGGGAGACAGACGCCGCTTGGATGCTCTGGCTAAACTCGCTGCCGGTAACGATGGATTCGCTCTACAACGACAACCGGCGCAAGGTGTATCTATCAGATGAGGTGCCCGCACTGATGCCCATCATCAAACCGTACTCCGGCGATCTGAAGGGGTTAGAGTTTATTACGAAGCAAGGGCGATCGCCGGTACACGTAGACCTGTTCGCTAGAACGGTTGGCATTCTCTGCTTTGGTGAAAGTCGCAGCGGTAAAACGGGCGTCGCACTAGATATCATCATCAACGCGCTAGTTCGCGGGCTGAATGTTCTAGCCATTGACTATCCTAAGCCAGGGGGCATTCACAGTCTCAAATATCTCGCTAAAATGTTTGGCTCAATGAGTGCCTACGTGGACGTGGCCACTGAGAAGAACAACATTCTTCAGCCGCCTAATCCGTTCAAGCTAGAGGGACTCTCTGAGTCTATTCGCCAGTCTCGACTGAAGCAGCATTATGACTTTTGTGTCACGGCGCTGACGTTGATGGTGATGGGTAACGAGACTTCTTCAGTAGGGAAGCGAGTGCGATCACTCTTAGTACAGGTAATGACGCCCTTCTACGAGCACTACGACGCAGCCTTCAAGGAGGCTTTTGCAGCGGGCATCGGTTCACCTGAGTGGCAGCAGATGCCGACACTGCATCACTTTCTAGACTTCATTCAAAAGTTTGACTTCGACATCCCCGTCGGCCAGCAGATGATCGATGAAGCGCTCGGCCTTATTATCCTAGAGCTACGCACTTGGCTACACAGCAGGGTGGGTAAGGCAATCTCTGAGCCTTCTACGATTGATCCAGACGCGCAGTTCACGGTGTTCGCACTCGATAGCGTTAACGACGATATTGATGCGGCGATCATCGCTCTCAGCGCTCAGTCATTCATGCTGCGTAAAGCATTTGAATTGCGCAGCTGCGTCTCTATCGTCGATGAGGCTCCGGTGCTGCTAAAGTTTGAAGCGCTGGCTCGCATCGTCGGCATGATGTGCTCGAACGGGATGGCCTCGGGCATCAAGCCAGTCGTCATCTCGCAAGATCCTGCTTCTGTTGCTAATTCGATTATTGCTTCTCAAATTACCAACAACTTGAAGGTTCGGTTTATCGGCGCGATCACGCGCAACGCCGCTAGAGAGTTCGAGAAGCTGCTCGGCTACGATCCAGCAGTTCTAGCGCCAAACACAACGGAGCAGTTCTTCACCAACGCGCAAACGCTCTCGTCTAGTTGGCTGGTGGACGTTGACTCAAAGCTAGTTCACTGCGACCACTACCTGCCCCCTGAGTGGCTAGCGGCACTGGCGAACAACAAGTCTGAGATCTGGCTGCGCGATACCGTCACGGCCCGGTTCACTAACAAGTATCAGGCACATGCTGCATTTACCAAAATCTATGTCGAAGCCCTCCGAGCAGGGCGTATCGACTACCTGTACAGCAACCGTGAAAAGCTCTCTCAACCTATGCTTGTCCATGTCTAATCCTACTTCTCAAACCCAGCCTGAGACGAAGCCTCGGCGGAAGCGCCGTTGGGCCGCAGTAGTGGTTTCGCTGTCAGCGATCGCCACTGCAACTGGAGCGATTGCCTCTACTCAGCCGTTTGCTAGTGATAATCCGTTCGAGTCCGATATTCCCAGTGCGATCAACGGCAGCGGCGGCGGCAGTAATATCGCGGCGGGCGAGCCGTCTATTGGCGACTTGGGCAATCTTGGTGGCTTTGGCGATATTATTCCATCTTTTCCAGGACTACCAGGAGGAGGCTTTCCATCGTCGCCCGGTGGTGGAAGCGGCAGTGGTTCGTTTGAAAACATCTTCATGGGCGGACTCGGCAACATCTTTGGCAGCGCAGGTGGGCCTGCACCCAAGATTTTCAAAGATATTCTCAACGGCAATATGGGCGGAGTTCTAGAGAGTATTCTAAGCATCCTCACCAGCCAGAACGAGATTTTTGGAGAGATTTCAAGCGTGGTTCTTGGCGATGGCTGGGAGGGTGCTGACAGTGACGGTAATCCCAATACGCCACCTAACCCCTACAAAATACGATTGCCACAGGAAGAAAGCGACGAGGAATCGGGTATTCTGACCCGTTCTCCAATTGTGTCCAGACGTGACAAAGCAAACCAGTACGACCAGGAGCTAGGACGAGCGATGGCCGCGCCGATGCTTGCTGAAGCGGGCGACCAATGGTTAGAGGGAAATATCACAACCAGCTCGGACATGATGCAGGCAGGACTGGCCTCTACGCAGAGTGCGATCGCTAAGTCGGGCGAGGCAACTGAGGCAACATCTACGCAGGACATCGTACGGCGCAGCGCTGAGATGTCTGGCATTGCCGCCACAATGCAGATGCAGGAGATGCAGCAAAACGCCATGCTTGGCGAATCGCTCTGGAATATCCAACGCCTGGAAAGCGCTCAGCTTCAGCTTGCAGCAGATACTAGTGAAGCGGCTGACGAACAAAACCGGCGCGATAGAACTAGCCGTGCAGCAGCTTTGTCCAGCTCAGCCGGTGAAGCCATGATTATTCCTGGACTTGCAGATATTTCCTCAGCAGCATCGCCAACCCCATCAGCTCCGGCTGCGCCTGCATTCTTTGCTACGCCGTAGATTCATTACACGAGCACTATGTTGTTGTTCAATCGATTGTACAAATATAGAACGCTATTAGTTGTCTGCTTCTATGCAGGCATAATTTTGTTTGTCTCTGCTTCTGCTGGAATAGCTCAGGATGCTCCAGGCAGTGCCACCTCTATTCTCAAAAATGCCATAGATGTCTCAAAAAGCAGTGAGGAAGGACTCAATGAGCTGTGGGAAATAACCTTCACGGGGACTTACTCCCCTGGCTACCTAGCTGTCATGGACTTTGCTAAAAAGGTCATGGTCATTCCGTTCTTCTGGATGATAATCCCCATCACTCGGGCCTTTACGTTCAATCGCTATGAAGAGATCTTCAGACATGTCGCCTGGATAGTTCTAATTTGTGTGCTGACGGTCAACAGCTATGGACTCATGACCAAGATTGCTTATGGCTCTAGAAACTTCGTCAACGACACCACGAGGGAAATCCTATCTTTTCAGCTTGGGCCAGTAACGATGAAAGATGCCTTATCCGACGTGCTGCTAACGGAGGAAGCCAAAGAGACCATCCGATTGAACTTCGTTGAGTGCGAAGCGAAAGAAGGAGAAGAACAGCTTAAATGTTTTGAAGATGGAGCAAAAAAGGCAAAGGAGGAAATTGAGCAAGCAGAGAAAGCGACAACTGCTTTAGGTTTAAATATATCAGGGTTAAAGCGGCTTCAGGAGCGATTGAACAAGATAATTGGCGACATTGATTCAGCGAAAGATTCGGAAAGCGATTTGGTTTTCGGCTTAGTTAACTTCTACTTTCAAAGCTCTGGTCAAGCAATCGCTCAACAGCTAATGAAAGGCTTTCAAAGCGCCATGATGACGATTATTGACGTTGGATTCTACCTGACAGCAATGCTCGCACCGATTGCCGTTGCTGCTTCTCTTGCACCGCTACAGCCTAGAATCATCTTCATTTGGGGCGCAGGATTCATCGCCTTTGCACTAATGAAAATGAGCTACAACATTTTAATTGGCGCGATCGCTACGGTCGCCTTAACCATTGATGCTACCAATTTCGGCAGCACTGGACTACTCATCGCGATGGGCGTTATCTCACCGCTGCTAGCGATGGCAATGGGAGGTTGGGGAGGCGCTAGGCTAGTTCATGCAATGGCAGGAGGGGCGAGTGCAGCAATTACGCTGGTGCCTGTGCCGATGCCACGTCCGAAGTAACAAAGAGAGTTGCATCATGAAATTTATTTGGGGTCTAACCATTCCACTAGGTGTCGTTGTTCTATTTGTCATGGGCGTGCCCAGCATGTTGAATATAGAGCCGAAGCCTGAGCCAGAGAACGTCATTCTCAATGATAAATCTGACTATCAGTCAAAGGCGGAAGACTACGCTCAGTTAGACATGCGCCAGGAAGCTCTGGACACCTGTGCATCAATGAAAGAGAAGTACGGTGTCCAAGATCTCTGTTTGTTGGAGGTATACGGAATTTTAGATGATATCGACGGTCAGATTGAAGTTTATGAAAAGATGATGGATAGGAACATAGCCAATGGCGACAGCGCTAGCGCAGCTTCGACAGAAAGAAGATTAGAAAGCTTACGAGAAGAAAGAGACAAAGAGAAATGATAGCCAAACTACAGCCTAAAAGACTTAGAAAGCTACTGACTAATACAGAGACTGCCGCCAAATCAAGCGGCAGTCTCATCAAACTCGGGCTAATTGCTAGCAACGGACTCACGCTACTCATGATGTTCTGGCTCGCAGCCAGTGTTTCTCGTATCGCCAGCCGAGATGCACCAACGCTAGTACAGCAGGTGGGCGGTCAGGCATTCATTGCAAAGCCAATTGACTACGACTACCGCGACCCTCAAGTTCTTCAGAACGTCGCTCGCGAATGGGCGCTCCTCAATTTTTCTTTTGGCGATCTCCCGCAAATAGACCACCAAACTGAACAGGTCTCTTACGAAGGTACGAATCTTCCTGAACAAACGGTTACCGCATCTTACCTATTCACCGATGCCACTAGAGATGCTTATCTCAAAGGCTTCGCTGAGAACATATACACCACAGAAGCTCAACGAGGCGGACTCAGTTCGCTGTACATGCCCTATCGCATCTCCGCGCCTAGACAGCTTGAACCAGGTCGCTGGGAAATTGATGTTGTCGGATCTCGGCTCATAGCTACGCCTAGCAATCCATCTGGCGAGATGGTGCCCACCAACGTTCAACTACAGTTAGTCGCTGCTGAGGTGCCGCTGCTGGCATTGGAAGAAGACCCCTCCGACGCAGCGAAGACCACCTACCGCCTGCTCGAATCAGGCATTCGCATCGACAAAATTACTGCCCTCAAACAAGACTAAATCTCATGGAAAACAACGGCGTTTACAGCAACGAAAACGGGACGGCGACCGCCGACAATCTGGCGACATTTCCCGACAACGATGACACTCAGCTCCAGGACATCTCAACCTTGCTCGATGGCGCACCGGTCATTCAGCAGCCGACGCCAGACAAACCAGCCAGCCAAATTGCCTCTGCTGCGGACTTCGAGAAGGTAACAGACAAAAAGCCATTCTCTCGCAGACTAGGGCCGAAGGCCACGACTGGCGCGGTAATCTCTGGACTATTGATGCTGCCGCTGTCGTTCATATTCTTAGGTGGCGGCTCTAAGAAAGCGGAGACTGTTGCAGTCATTGAGGAGACACCAGAAGGTGACAGCTACGTTAGTCCTGAGGACTACGCGGCTATGCAGGCAGAGCTAGAGCAGCTGCGCAGCCAACAAGCCTTTACTGATCAGCAGGTTGATGCTGACGCCATAGATGCTGCCGGTCGCCAACAACAGGAAAATGCGCAGGCTGAAGTAGCAACAAAACCAACAGATGCTGCGGCTAAACCAACCCCAGCACCAACATCACGAGCAACCACTGTCAGCAGCAGGCCAGCTCCCGCGCCTAGATCCGCACCGTCGCCTTCTAGAGTTGTTGCACCCTCATCTCGCTCTGCACCAGTTGCGGCCAGTCCACAACCCACTCGGGTCATACAGGCACCCGCGCGAGAAGCCGAACCGGTAGATCCCTTCGAGCGTAGAGCGCAGTTACAGGCATTAGGCACCTACGGCGCACCGCCACCAACCACTCAGGCTGCTCGAACTCCCAGCAGTAGAGCGTCTAATCCATTCGAGATGGAAAATCCTTACATCCAGGCGATCGCCGTAGAGTCGCCGCAGGCACAGCCCGCGTTCTCGCCCGCCGCGCAGACATCACCCGTTGAAAGACCACCGACTGAAGAGGAACTGCAATACCAGCAGGATGTCAATGCGGTGCTGGCAGTTGAGGCTCCTGAAGTAGACCCTAACCTTGAGAGCGCACCTCCCGTCTCTAGCGGAAACAAGGCACCGAGGAGAGATTCAGCAGTGCTAGACCCTAGAAGATTCGAGACATCTGATGAGAGTCAAGAAAGCGTACAACCTAGAAGTCACTCTGTGCCCGCCTCACCAATGGCTATCATGCCAGGAACCAGCGCTCAAGCAGAGCTGCCCTTCGGCTTTATCTGGCAGGAAGGCACGTCGCTACCAGAAGTGTTACTCATGACAACTGAGGACATTATGGCTGGGAATCAATCTGTAATAGCAGCAGGCACCCAGTTCTTAGGTCAAGCTCAAATAGATCCCGGTTCTGGCGCTGTCAGCATTCAAGTTGTTGGCATCTTTGGAGAAACTCAAAATATACAGATTCCCCGCACTAGCGTAGCGGTTCAAGCCACAGACGGGAGTGTTCTAATGGCAAAAGCCAGCGGAGGTGCTTCGCGGTCTTCTAGACCTAACGTAGGTGGATTTCTAATGGAATCATTTGGAAACAGCCTTGGCAACGTCCTCAGTAATGGAGATAACGTCTTGATGGACGTTGGCGGGGGCTTAGCTGAAACCATCATTGATGAGCAGGTGGAGCGCTCTGAGGCGATCGCAGCAGCTAGAAACTCACGGACTGCCGCGCAACCTACGGTCTGGACGCTGGAAGCCAGACCTATTCAACTCACGTTCAACAACTACATTCCACTCAACAGCGCTTCACGGTAGTGCAGGAGATTTATCATGAGACTAAAACAATTAGAACGAGCTACATTTGCGGCTGCTTTTGTTCTGCTACTACCAACAGCCGCAAACGCAGCCTGCACTCGTGGCCCTAACGTTGTTGTTAATCGCGGACATGGCGCTTCGATCTCGTTTGATGAGCCTGTCTATCAGGCAAAAGTCTTCGATATCTCTAAGCTGATGTTAGAAGAGATTCCGGCGCAGGGAACGCAGACTTTGATTATGACTGAGGTTGAAGCATCGCAGTTTCCAGGAATGCCGCAGACACCTACAACTTCACTGCTCGCGAACACAGCGAACGGCTGCTACGTCTTCAACGTGTCATTTAGCAATCAGCCCGTTCATAACACCATCAGCGCTATACCTGAAGCTAACTCTGAACTTGCTCAGACGGCGCTGTTACCGGGCGGAGATGATATCGACATTGCTGCACTGCGCACTGAATATGACGCAGCTATAGAGCAGCACGGCACTGGCAACAGCTTTCTCCAGCGAGTAGAGCAGTTTCTTGCGCTCGTAGACGGCGGCACAGGTCAACGGCTCGCCGCTCAGCAAGCAGGTGTTGACTGGTCGCATCTGGCTAGGCTATCGGGACAGCCTGACTTCAGCAATCTACTAAACAACAGTTTCGATATTTAGATGGCAAGTGATCGCCTTTTTGTTTGATGAAACGCATACTCTGCCTCCTTCTATCCTTCATAGCCTGCCTCTGTCTGTGGACTTCACCGGCACTGGCTCAAGAAGTCTTGCCTGAAGTCACGGATAGCTTAGAAGCTGAAGTCCTCCGGCTCTCTTTTGACGACTTGCCCGCTTTCGAGAGCGACGGCTTCATGCTGGGCTATCGAGACACTATCTTTCAGGTAGAAGGACAAGAAGGTGCTGATAACTACGACCAGCAGATCGAAGGCTACCAGCCCCCCTACGATCCAGCTAGGGAATGGATAGCCGGACAGTTCCCTAGCGAAGTCATCAAGATGGGCGATCTAATGTATTCCGGTGCAGGCATTGAGCAGCTAACAATGGATGACATCGGGCAGCTCACCGGCATCGACATTGAGAACTTTCAGCTTGCTGACATACCCTTCTTACAGGACTTCACGCTGAGCGACCTAGTTGGAGATGTCCCTTTCCTCGGCGACTATGCAATGGCTGACATCCCTAACTTAGCTGACAAAATTGGCGGTACGGGTTCAGAGGACATGCTCTCTCAATACCTCGCTGACAACCCTGACATTGCTCAGATGACCGTTGGTGATAGCGAACTTGGCTCACTGCAAGTCTCGGACGTGCCGAACCTCGGTGCGACCAAGATGGGAGAAATGCCAGAGGTAGGTGACGATGTTGTTGCAAACGTACCGGGCCTTTCCGCTGCGCAGTTCGGCAGTTTTCCTGGCCTAGAAATGGTTGGCGGGCTGATTCCAATTGCCAAACAAGACATCTCGTTTGGTGCGAAGGAGTACTCGGGTGGCAAAGCTACGCCTAAGCCTGTCAGCGGCGGCACGAACGGGAAAGAGGGCTGGGAGCCGATTGGATGCGTTGGGGGTTGCGCTCACATCGAGCTATACGACTCCGATATCTCTCCTATCAAAGGCGCTTGGGCTGGGTCTAATTGGATGACGAACAAACACCGGGTAAAGGACGGTTTTGGAATTTTGGGAGCAGTATTTAACGAAGCAGGTGCTTACCGTGTTCCGTTCGGGCCGACCTTCGCGCTACAGGTTAGAGACACTGATGAAGCAACTGGTTCCGCTGATTGGGGCATCGCTTTCAGAGTATGTAAACGTGGTTTCATTGATTTGGGCTGTACGGCCTACTTTATGGAGGTTCCGCTTCCCATAACAACGCATGAAGGTGCAACTATTCTGACAGGGGTAAAAGACGGTCTGGGTGGCTCAACTCAACCGATTAAAGCCCCGGATGGCTGGGAAGATCTTAGGCCAGAGACGCCTCAAGAAGTCCAGGCTTTAATCGGTGCCAACACGCCTAGAGGCAGCAGAGGTAGCTTTGGGCTATGTGGGGAAGGCCCAGGCGGTGTTAATTTTCAGTCACTGGCAGCGGCTTTTTCTAGCATCGAAGGCAATTACAATTCTGTTGGTGCATACACAGCGGGGGGACGTGGCTTGGGCAGGTATCAGTACATGACCTACCGAGAGGATGTCAAAGCCTCGATTATGCAAAAACCAGGTGGTGAAGCGTTCCTAAGAAAAGCCGCTGCGGGCGCAGCCGTTTCTCAGGCAGAGGTAGACGAGTATTTTCCAGCAGCCGATCAAGATGCCATCTTTAAGGCCGATCAGACTCGCAATATTGAGCAAGCGATGAGCGAAGGGTTTACAGGAAGCCGAATAATCGAACGCTTAGGTCAGATCCATTTCGGTGGGCCTGATGCACCCATTGACGGCGGCTGGTCTGACACGCATGGGAGGCTGACTCTGAAGACCTACGGGGAAGAGCTGGCAGAGACGTATCAAGCCGTTGAGAGTTCAACAGAATCTAGTACAAAGTGTTCTGCCCCTACGCCTGTAGAACCACTTCAAACGCATGTGACAGGCACCTTGAGTGCCCAAGAGTATGGAGCAGCTCGCCCTGGCGGACGCTCCCATGCTGGGCAAGACTTTGACTTAGGCCCCAACGATACCTTTCAGTCATACGTAGGCGGTCAGGTCGTTAGGGTTGGCTACGATGATGGCGGTTACTACAACTATGTGGATATCTATAATCCAGAGCTAGATATTGTTGAACGAGTTGCTGAACTGGATAACGTACTGGTACAGGAGGGGGCCACCATTCAGGCAGGTCAGGTCATTGGGCAAGGCACACAAACAACTGGCGTTGTTCACTTGGAATACCGCCCTCCTGTAAACGAGCAAAACCAGGGAGGTTTTGGATATCA
>Ga0209194_1000853_pt1 | contig 21582 bp, 17 predicted proteins | sample COGITO_mtgs_1004_FD_184787 | JGI IMG/M metagenome (GOLD analysis project Ga0209194, IMG submission 184787) | Pelagic marine microbial communities from North Sea - COGITO_mtgs_100413 (SPAdes) (version 2) | ecosystem: Environmental > Aquatic > Marine > Epipelagic ...
TTTCAGTTATGCCCATTTCTATTTGGCGTCCAGAATTAGACTATGAAAATTCTGATTATACAATTATTAGCACTTGGGAAGCAAATTTTCAAAACAGTTCTCAACTCCGTCTAGAAATGTTCAATAGATACGTAAAATTATATAACGAATTTGATCCTACAAGAACAGACAACGCAGTTCCTTTACCTGCAGATCAAAATTATTATTACACAAGTTTTGAAGTAAGTTATAGATCTGACCAACGTAAAAAAGTATTTTATAGAATTAACCCATCAATAGGTCAATTTTATAATGGGAATAAGTATTCTTTAGAAACTTCTCTTTCATTGAGATTACAACCTTATTTTTCTGGTTCTATTCAGATGAATTACGATAAAATAGATTTACCCGACCCATATCCAGATGCTTCAATTTGGTTAATTGGACCAAGATTAGATGTCACTTTCAGTAAAAATATGTTTTGGTCTACCTTTTTCCAATACAGTACACAAAGAGAAAATCTTAGTATTAATACAAGATTTCAATGGAGAGTTGCCCCGTTATCTGATTTATTCCTTGTATACAATGACAATTACGCAACAACTGTCTTTAGCCCTAGATTTAGATCATTAAATTTAAAATTTACCTACTGGCTAAATATTTAGTCTAAAAATTATATAAATAATAAAAAATCAATTCATAATTAATTTAAACAGATTAAAATGCTACACAAATTACTTACAAAAATCTTTATAGTTTTTTTCCTTTTGGGAATTACATCAACCGTTGATGCACAGACTGGAAGAATAAAAAAACAAAAAAAGAAGAAAACTACTGAAATTCAAAAACCAAAACCAAAACCAAAACCGAAAAAAGGTGCTATCCTTCCCTATGGAAAAGTGGTAACCAAAGAAATGAAAACTGATGAGGGCTTATTTAAGGTTCATTCTGCTGATGATACATATCTTTTTGAAGTTCCAGACACCCTATTTAACAGAGAAATGTTAATGGTTACTAGAATTGCTAAGACTGCCAACGGAATAGGTTTTGGAGGAGGAAAAACAAATACACAGGTACTACGCTGGCAAAGAAAAGGGAAAAACATATTGTTAAGGGTGGTTTCACATAATGTTGTAGCAGACACCATTTTACCAGTTCACGAAGCTGTCGTAAACTCTAACTTTGAGCCTGTTCTATTTTCATTTCCGATAAAGGCATTTAATAAAGACACTACTGCTGTTGTTATTGATGCTACCTCTTTATTTTCTACCGATGTAAAACCTCTTGGGTTTCCACAGTTTTATCGTTCTAGATATAAAATATCAAGAATGGATAAAACACGTTCATACATAGATAGGGTAAGTAGTTATCCTGAAAATATAGAAGTTAGGCATGTAAAAACATATTTTGCAGGTAAACCCCCATCCAATGGAAGTGTAGGTTCTATTTCTGTTGAGATGAGTAACTCTATGATTTTACTTCCTAAAACACCCATGAAACGTCGTTATTTTGACGAAAGAGTTGGATGGTTTGCTCGAGGACAAGTTGATTATGGTCTCGAAGATCAAAGAAGTAAGACTGTTACTTACCTAGATAGATGGAGATTAGAAGTAAAGGACGAAGATCTAGATAAATTTAAAGCTGGTGAATTAGTAGAACCGAAAAAACAAATAGTTTATTATGTAGATAGAGCGACACCTGAAGTTTGGAGACCATATATTAAAAAAGGAATTGAAGATTGGCAAGTGGCTTTTGAAGCTGCTGGCTTTAAAAATGCAATTATAGCAAAAGACCCTCCTAGTAAAGAAGAAGACCCAGATTGGTCTCCTGAGGATGTACGATATTCTGTGGTTCGTTATTTAGCATCACCAATACCTAATGCAAATGGCCCTCATGTTAGTGACCCACGTTCGGGAGAAATTTTAGAATCTGATATTAATTGGTATCATAATGTAATGAGTTTGTTGCGTAATTGGTTTTTTATCCAAACAGCAGCGATAAACCCTGAAGCTCAAACTATTGAATTTAAAGACGAAGTAATGGGACGTTTAATTCGTTTTGTTTCTTCACATGAAGTTGGACATACATTAGGGCTACCTCACAATATGGGTTCTAGTGCAGCATACCCTGTAGATTCATTAAGATCTGCTTCTTTTACTAAGAAGTTTGGAACAGCTCCTTCAATTATGGACTATGCTCGTTTTAACTACATAGCACAACCAGAAGATAAAGGGGTTGCTTTAATGCCTGATATTGGACCCTATGACAAGCATGCAATAGAATGGGGATATCGTCCAATATTAGATAAAACTGCTAAAGGTGAAAAAGAAACACTAAACAAGTGGATTTTAGACAGAGCAGATAACCCAATGTATCGATTTGGGCATCAACAAGCTGGAGGTGTTGTAGATCCAAGTTCACAAACTGAAGATCTTGGGGATGACGCTATAAAAGCAAGTGCATACGGTATCAAAAATTTACAAAGAATATTACCTAATATAGAAAAGTGGACAACTAAAGATGGTGAAAACTATGATGAAATGGCTACCATGTACGGTCAAGTTTTAAGTCAATTTAATAGATATATGGGGCATGTTACTGCTAATATTGGTGGTGTTTACGAATATTACAAAACTTCAAATCAAGAAGGAGCTGTTTATTCTCACGTAGCCAAATCACATCAGAAAAATGCGTTACAGTTTATCAACAAAGAGCTTTTTTCTACTCCAACATGGATGATTGATAATAACATCTACTCTAAGACTCAATTTTCTGGAGCAATTGAAAAAATTGGAAATGTTCAAACAAGAACTTTAAATAATATTCTAGATTCAGGGAGAATGGCTCGTATGATAGAAAACCAAACAATGAATGGTTCTAATGCTTACACTTTAGTCTCAATGTTTTCAGATTTAAGAAGAGGAGTTTGGTCAGAATTGTACAATGGTAAAAGAATAGACACTTACAAAAGAAACTTGCAAAGAGCACATATTAATCGTTTAGATTACTTGTTAAACACTGCAAAAAATCAAAGAGGAACAAATAGTGGATACTTTAAACAAAGTGCGGTAAATATTGGTCAATCAGATATTAAAGCGATGGTAAGAGGAGAATTAAATAGAATAAAACGCGACGTTAGATCAGCTACTTCTAAGGCTCCAAATACAACTAGTAGATATCACTTACAAGACGCTATTGCACGAATAAATAAGGCATTAGATCCTAAATAATTACTTCTTAAGTAATAAAAAAAAGCCTCGCATTCTGCGAGGCTTTTTTTTATTACTTTTAAAATGGTAAATCATCTGGCTCGTCACTTGATAAGTCTGGAGCAGGTTGAAATTGTTCTGCTGGAGGCGCTTGAGAAGGAGCTGCTTGAGCTAAACTCTCTATTCTCCATCCTTGAACAGAGTTAAAATACTTTGCTTCTCCTTGAGGATTAATCCATTCTCTACCTCTTAAGTTGATTGAAACTTTTACATCCTGACCCACAGAGTAATTGTTTAATAAATCACATTTATCTTGAACAAACTCAATCATAATCATTTGAGGATATTGCTCATCTGTTGTAACTACTACTTCTCTTTTTCTGAAGCCATTACTTCCAAAAGTTTGAACTTCTCCAATTAATTTAACTTTACCTATAACTTCCATAATTCTTATTTTAATAAAAGTACTTTCCAAGCACTTTCTGTATCGTTATTTTCTAAATACTCTTGAGCAAATGTATGTTTTTTTACCATTTCTAAACCAATAAACTGGGGATGTTCTTTTGCAAAGTTATCAACATCTTGATCAGTTGGCAACAATGTTATATTCCCAAGCATCCCTAAATTATTTCCTGTTAAAACAGTACTATTTTTAATAGCTGAAGGAATTTGATCTATACCTATCCCTAATGTAGAAACTGGTTTTGGAATTTCAAAAAAACCATCTCGAGCTCTAGAATAATAGCTCCCTCCTGCTCTTGCGACTAAATCAATTTTATGCTGATCAATCATTCCATTTGCATCTAAAACTGACTCATTAATATGAATTTTAATTACTTCACATACAATCAAATTCCCAGCACCACCTTCATCTCCTGTGTAAATTATATCCGTTACCTTACATTCAAATTGAATTGGAGATTCTGCTACCCTAAATGGTTTAATTTCATCGGATGCAAGCATCGTAAAACCTGCTTTTTCAAATTCATTTACACCCTCTGGATACTCTGAACTACTCAATGACATTTGTTGAACAATATCATAATTTACAACATTTATAACTACCTCTTTAACTTTTTCGACATTCTGAAGCGTATGTTTTGTTGTGTTTCCACGAACTCTTCTGGCAGGTGAAAAAATCATCATAGGAGGATTTGAGCCAAACACGTTAAAAAAACTAAATGGAGACAAGTTTGGATTTCCATTTTCATCAATTGTACTTGCAAAAGCTATAGGTCTTGGTGCTACAGCACCTAGCAAGTAACCGTGTAGCTTACTTGTTGGTATATCTTTAGGTGTAATGGAAAACATGTACTATTTTTTAAGGTAAATATACTATCAATTTTATAAATGAGTTATACTTTTGAATCTAGTATATTTGTTTGATGAGTTTTTTAAAAAATACCTTACTGCTAAAGCGAATAGTTATCCTAATTTCGTTTTCTATAGTTTCACTAATCCTTTGGAATACCTATTCATTTTTTAAACGATTTAAAAATGAAGAGCGATTAAAGATGGAGATTGTTGCTACAGCCATGAAGGAATTTGCTAAAAATCAAAATCTAGAAGCTGATGTTAGTTTGGAAGATAAAATTATTAAAAGCAACACAAATATTCCCATGATTTTAGTAGATGAAAATGGAAATATTGGATCAGATTCCTACTTAAATCTAGATCCTGAAAAAGCGAAAGACCCGGCTTACCTTCAAGCACAGCTGGAAATCATGAAAGAACAAAATAATCCTATTGAAATAGATTTTGCAAAAAACAGAACACAATATATTTATTATAGAAATTCAGACTTATTAAACAAACTTTCTTATTATCCACTTACTTTAATTTTGATTCTAGCCCTATTTTTAGCATTAATCTACATGATGTTTACCTCAAATAAAATAGCGGAACAAAATAAATTATGGACCGGGATGGCAAAAGAAACAGCGCATCAAATTGGCACGCCTTTATCTTCACTTCTAGGATGGATAGCTATTTTGAAAATGGAAAATGTAGATGACAACTATATTGATGAAATAGAAAAAGATGTACATCGTTTGAATACTATTGCCAATCGGTTTTCTAAAATAGGTTCTTTACCAACACTAAAAAAATATGATGTAGTTGCTTCTACTAAAAAAGCTTATGAGTATTTAGAATATAGAAGTTCGAAACAAATAGCATTTAGCTTTGAATCTTCTCAACAAGAAATTTACACGAATCTAAATGAAGAGTTATACAGCTGGGTTATCGAAAATTTAATTAAAAATTCTATTGATGCTATGATGGGAAAAGGAAAATTAGCTGTAGCAATATCAGTTGACACTGAACATATAAAAATTAACATCACAGATACTGGCAAGGGAATGGCAAAATCTCAGTTAAAAAAAATATTTAATCCGGGGTTTACAAGTAAAAAACGCGGTTGGGGATTGGGCTTATCGCTTTCTAAAAGAATTATTGAAGATTATCATAAAGGAAAAATACTTGTAAAAAATTCTGAGCTCAATAAAGGAACAACATTTCAGATTATTTTAGCTAAAATTACTTGATATATCTTTAGCTAAACTTTCAAACTCGTTGGAAGTTAATTTTTCTTTCTCTACAAATCTCATATTGTTCATTGTATTAATAGGAATTAAATGCACATGCACATGGGGCACTTCTAGACCTATGACACTCATCCCAATTCGTTTACAGGGAACTGTTTTTTCTATAGCTTTTGCTACTCGATAAGAAAAACGCATTAAGTCTAAATACTCCTTTTGATCTAAGTCAAATAATTTATTAATTTCTTTTTTGGGAATTACTAATGTATGGCCTTTTGTATTTGGATTAATGTCTAAAAAAGCAAGGTAATTGTCATCTTCTGCAATTTTATAAGAAGGTATTTCTCCTGAAACAATCTTTGTAAAAATACTCATATTTGTCTATTTTTTATAAAAATAAAAAAACACTTTCCATTAGAAAAGCGTTTTATTCAACTATTTTAATATTTCTTATCTTGTAACTTGAGTAACCTCAAATTTCATAATCCCATTAGGTACTTTAATTTCTACATTATCACCTAATTCTTTACCCAATAACCCTTTACCTATTGGAGAATTTACAGATAATTTCCCATTTTTAATATCAGATTCAGAATCAGCAACTAGGGTATATGAAAACTCCATCCCATTGGTTATGTTTTTAATTTTAATTTTAGAATGAATTAAGATTTTAGACACATCTAACTGAGATTCATCAATAATTCTAGCACTTGCTACTACATTTTTAAGCTTCGCTATCTTTGTTTCTAACAAAGATTGTTCTTCTTTTGCCGCATGATATTCAGCATTTTCACTCAGATCACCTTTATCTCTTGCATCTGCAATCTCTTGAGTTACTCTGGGTCTTTCAACTTGCTCTAACTGTAATAATTCTTCTTTTAACTTTTTTAATCCTTCTGGGGTATAATAGGAAACTTCACTCATAATTTCTAATTTTTGAAACTTTTTGGTTGTTTTTAATTAAAAAAACCTTCAATATAAAATAGAAAATCTCATAGCCTTACAGGATGAGATTTAGACTACAAATGTACAAAATAATTGTAAATTGTACTTTTTTAAAGCAATTCTGAAAAAATTCAATATGAAAAAAATATTTTTTTTAGTCACTATATTTTTATACTTAGGATGTACAAATAATGCTATTGATAATAATTGTTTTCCTTTTATTACTGTAAACGAAACTATAAATCTAGATCTTCCACAATTTATAGATCTTCAGGTTCCAGGAGGATGGGCCTATACAGGTGGTGGATTGCAAGGATTAATTGTTTACAACTTAAATGGTGTTCAATTTAAAGCTTTTGACAGATTATGTCCAGGGCAAAATCTTTCCTCTTGCTCACAAATGACTGTAGGGAGTAATCTGCGAATTTTATGCTCTTGTGACGATAGTGAGTTCAATATTTTAAATGGAGCACCTTTAACAGAAGGGAATACATGTTTTGCAAATGAATATTTGGTGGATAATGTAAATGGTTCGCTTCTTAGAATCACCAATTATTAATATTACGAAATAGATAATAGAATGCGTACTTTTGTGTTTTATATCAATACCATATCGTTTTGAAAGATTATTTTTCATCAGATTTTAAACTAGGGGTTCTTGGCGGAGGTCAATTGGGTAGAATGTTACTTGCTGAAACTCAAAAATTTGATATTTATACAAGTATACTAGATTCGTCACCTGAAGCTCCTTGTGCACAAATTTGCAATGAGTTTCATCAAGGAAACCTTCTGGATTTTAATACTGTTTACAATTTTGGCAAACAAGTAGACTTATTAACTATTGAAATAGAAAACGTCAATATTGATGCCTTAGACCTTCTAGAAAGAGAGGGTCTCACCATATATCCAACACCAAAAAGCATTCGAATTATTCAAAGTAAGGCAACGCAAAAGAATTTTTATAAAGACAAGAATATCCCTACTGCACCCTACTTTCATTATGCATATTTAGAGGAGTTAAAACACTCTTATCAAAATAATATCATAGAATTTCCTTTTGTATGGAAAGCAGCACGCTTTGGATATGATGGAACAGGCGTTAAAATAGTGAGAACTTTTGAAGATCTAGAAAACCTACCTCAAGGAGAATGTATTGTAGAAAACCTAATTCCATTTAAAAATGAACTGGCAGTTATTGTTGCAAGAAACAGTTCTGGAGAAGTAACCTCATATCCTGTGGTTGAAATGGAATTTCACCCAGAAGCTAATCAAGTTGAATATGTTATTTGTCCTGCTAGGATTGATGATAGCATCGCAAAAAAAGCAAGAGAAATTGCCTTAAAAGTTGCTGATGCTTTTGATTTTGTAGGGTTACTCGCTGTAGAAATGTTTCAAACAGAAGAAGATACGATTTTGGTCAATGAAGTTGCCCCTAGAACACACAATTCGGGTCATTATAGTATTGAGGCTAGTTACACAAACCAATTTGAACAACACTTGAGAAGTATCCTAAACCTTCCTTTAGGAAATACAGATAGCAAAGTTGGAGGAATTATGGTTAATCTTGTAGGAGCCGAAGGATACACAGGTGAGGTAGTCTACGAAAATATTGACAAAATTTTACAAATCGATGGTGTTACACCTCATATTTACGGAAAAAAAATAACCAAACCTTTTCGAAAGATGGGCCATGTAACTATCGTAAATAAAGATATTAATAAAGCACGAAAAGTTGCACAACAGGTCAAAAAAATAATTAAAGTAATCAGTAAATAGAAGCATAATGGTAGGAATTATAATGGGAAGCGATTCAGATCTTCCAATCATGCAAGAAGCAATTGACATCCTTGAAAGTTTTGATATTCAAATAGAGGTAGATATTGTCTCTGCTCATAGAACCCCAGAAAAATTATTCGACTACTCAAAAAATGCACATACACGAGGTATTAAAGTAATTATTGCTGGTGCTGGAGGAGCCGCTCACCTGCCAGGAATGGTAGCCTCTTTAAGTCCTTTACCTATAATTGGTGTTCCTGTAAAAAGCAGAAACTCGATAGATGGATGGGATTCTGTATTGTCTATATTACAAATGCCTGGAGGAGTTCCGGTGGCAACTGTTGCATTAGATGGTGCAAAGAATGCAGGTATCTTAGCTGCTCAAATTATTGGAGCTTCAGATAGATGTGTTCAAGACAAAATCATAGCCTACAAAGAGGGTCTAAAAATAAAAGTAACTCAAGCTTCAGATCGCGTAAAAAAATAATAACATTTATTCTTACTGTACCTACCAATGAATCCTTTATTAGAAGATTTTAATACCGCTCCTTTTTCAAAAATATCAAGCACAGATTACAAACCTGCCATTAAAAAAGCTATAGAGATTTGTAAAAAAGAAATAGAAACCATCATCTCAAATCCTGAAACACCAAGCTTTAAAAACACTACAGAAGCACTAGAATTTACAGGACAAAAACTTGGAAGAATTACCAGTATTTTCTTCAATTTAAACTCAGCAGAGACCTCTGAAGCTATTCAGAAAATAGCCCAAGAAATCTCACCTTGGTTAAGTGAATTTAAAAATGATATGATTTTAAATTCAGCCTTATTCATAAAAGTAAAATCTGTATATGACATTAGAGAAACCTTAAATTTAGATCCTGAACAAAGCATGTTACTGGAAAAACAATACAAAGGGTTTTCAAGAAATGGTGCTAATTTAAATGACGAAGACAAAGAAAAATTACGAAAAATAGATACTGAATTGTCTAGACTCTCTTTACAATTTGGAGAGAATGTTTTGGCAGACGGAAATGCGTTTGAGTTACATATTACTCATGAAAAAGACTTAAAAGGGCTTCCTGATGGAGCAAAAGAAGCTGCTAGTTTATTGGCAAAGAACCGAAATAAAGAAGGCTGGCTTATAACCTTAGATTACCCAAGTTACATACCATTTGTAACGTATGCTGAAAATAGAGAATTACGAAAAAAACTCTCTATAGCCTTTGGAAAAAAGGGGTTTCAAAACAATGAAAATAATAATGAAAAAATTGTTTTAAATATTGTTAACTCAAGACATCAAAGAGCAAATTTACTAGGGTATGAAACACATGCACATTTTGTATTGGAGGAACGAATGGCCGAAACTCCTGAAAAAGTACTTTCTTTTTCTAATGATTTATTAAGAAAGGCAAAACCAGCAGCACTTAGAGAATTTAAAAAACTTGAGTCATTTGCAAAAAAATTGGATGGAATAGATCAACTTCAAAAATGGGATAGCGCCTTCTATTCTGAAAAATTGAAAAAAGAAATATTTAATTTGGATCAAGAAATATTAAAGCCCTATTTTCAATTAGAGAATGTTATTCAGGGGGTATTTACGGTATCCAAAAGATTGTTTAATTTAACCTTTGAAGAAGTTTTTACTATTGAAAAATATCATGAAGATGTAAAAACCTACCATGTTAAAAATACTAAAGGTGAGTTTATTGCCATTTTATATGCAGACTTTCACCCAAGAGAGGGAAAAAGAAATGGTGCATGGATGACCTCCTATAAATCGCAACAAATTAAAAATAATAGCAATGAAAGACCTCACATTTCTATTGTTTGTAATTTTACAAAACCTACTGAGACAAAACCTTCTTTATTAACCTTTAATGAGGTAACCACCTTATTTCATGAATTTGGACACGCTTTGCATGGCATATTGGCAAACACCACCTATAGCAGTCTCTCAGGAACCTCTGTGTCTTGGGATTTTGTAGAGTTACCAAGTCAAATCTTGGAGAACTGGTGTTATGAAAAAGAAGCCTTAGCGTTGTTTGCTAAACATTACCAAACAGGAGAAGTTATTCCTATGGAATATGTGAATAAAATTAAAGAATCTGCAAGCTTTCATGAAGGCATGCAAACATTACGCCAACTGAGCTTTGGGTTATTAGATATGGCTTGGCATGGAGGAAAAAATCCTAAAAATATCTTATCTGTAAAAGAATTTGAAGCCGAGGCTTTTTCTGAAACTCAATTGTACCCTGATGTTTCAGAAAATTGTATGAGTACCGCTTTTTCGCATATTTTTCAGGGTGGGTATTCAGCAGGATATTACTCCTACAAATGGGCCGAGATTTTAGATGCTGATGCTTTTGAATACTTTCAAGAAAAAGGAATTTTCGATAAAGAAGTTGCGGCTAAATTTGAAGAACATGTTTTAAGTAAAGGTGGTACTGAAAAACCCATGGTATTATACAAACGTTTTCGAGGCCAAGAACCCAAACCAGAAGCTTTATTAAAAAGAGCAGGATTGTTATAGTTTATCTTTACGATTCTTTTCTTCAATCCATTTACTCATATATTTTGAGCTCTGCAGAGAGTGATGCATCAACATTTTTCCTGTAAAATTACCGTTTCTGTAGTCTTCTAATTTGGAGAAAACTTCTTGAATATAGTTAATAAAGTCTGGTTCAATTAATTCTTTATTATACTTAGAATTTATAATATCCACACCATAGTGTTGTGCTTGATTCCATTGATGTTTATCTGTATATAAAAAAACAGCTTTCTCTACAAAATTTGCTATTTCATCCTCTACAAAACCACTCCACGGAATTTCGTCATTCATTCCTTCAGACCCTATACTACTGGTAACTGAAGGTGTTCCGCACAACATCGCATTGCTAAGTTTTCCTTTAATTCCTGCACCAAAACGCAAAGGAGCCAGTAAAACTCTACTATTTTGAAGAACCTCAAAAGCATTCTCTACAAAACCATGAACAAAAAAGCCTTCATTTGCATTGGTAAATTCTAAAACTTGCTGGGTTGGATACGCTCCATAAACATGAAGCTGTGCAGCTGGTAATCTTTTTCGAATTTCTTTCCAAATATATTTTTTTAATTGAATTGTTGCATCTAGATTGGGTGCATGAAGGAAGTTACCAATAGATACAAAATGATGTCTTTCATCATAGGGTTTCCATGAATTATTTTCATCAATTTTATCAAATAAAAATGGTAAATGATACAACAAGCTTTTATCAATTTTAAATACTTCTCGCAATAACTTCATCTCAAATGTTGAAATGATTAAAGAAATATCACAACGATAAATTGCTGCGATTTCTCGTTTAGAGATCTCTGAATTTAAGAGCATCTCATTACTAAACTCAATCCCTTTTTTGAGGGCTTCATGTCTAGTTTTTCTCAGGCAATGAAGGTCTTCAGTATCTAGAACACGAAGCGTTTTTGGACAATATTCTGCAACTCGCCAACCAAATTGCTCTTCTGTGATAAAACGATCAAAAATAACTATTGTTGGTTTTAAATCTGTTATGAACTCATCAAAGCTAGTGGAGTTTAATTCTAAGCGAACCTCCTGAACCCCTAGTTTAGATAAGTCTATGGAATTTGGATTTTTGTGAGAAACTGTTCCGAAAGTAACACACCAACCCTGAGACAAAAAAGAAGTGATGAGCTGAAGCATTCTACTCCCAGCAGCTGAAGAGTTTGGTTCTACCCAAACAGACCCTATGATAAAAACATGATGCTTCAAGTGGTTGTTTTTTACAAATGATTCACAAAAATAATCTTATTTATTTTAGAATTTTAAACTGAATTTATATTTGCAGTTTAAAGAAGGAAAATCCGTTATAATTTTAAGAATAATGAGTACTTTTGTAGTATATATAATTCAATTAAAATGAAATACGATGTTATCGTTATTGGTTCTGGTCCTGGAGGATATATTTCTGCAGTAAGAGCCTCTCAATTAGGTTTAAAGGCTGCCATTATAGAAAAATATGCTACCATGGGTGGAACCTGTTTAAATGTTGGTTGTATTCCTTCAAAAGCCTTGTTAGATTCTTCTCATCATTATTATGATGCTGTGAAACATTTTGAAGAACATGGAATTTTAATCGATCCTCCAAAGATTGATTTTACAAAAATGATTGAACGTAAAGCTACTGTTGTAGAACAAACTACTGGTGGTATAAAATATTTGATGGACAAAAACAATATTGATGTTTTTGAAGGAATGGGATCATTTGTAGATGCTACCCATATAAAAATTACAAAAAATGATGGAACTGATGAAACTATAGAAGGAACCAACATTATTATAGCAACCGGATCTAAACCCGCCTCTTTACCTTTTATTGAATTAGATAAAGATAGAATTATTACCTCTACTGAAGCTTTAAAGCTTCCTGAAATACCAAAACATCTTGTAGTTATAGGTGGTGGAGTAATTGGCTTAGAATTAGGTTCTGTTTACAAGCGTTTGGGTGCAGAAGTAAGTGTGATTGAATACATGGATAAGATTGTCCCTGGAATGGATGCAGATGTTTCCAAAGAGCTTCAGAAAGTACTTAAAAAGCAAGGGGTGAAATTTTTCACCAAACATGCGGTAAATGATGTACAGCGTAACGGAGAAGAAATTACGGTAAAAGCGACCAATAAAAAAGGTGAAGAAGTAACTTTTAAGGGAGATTATTGTTTAGTATCTGTTGGAAGAAAAGCATATACCAGTGGATTAGGACTAGAAAATATTGGTGTGAAGGTTAACGAGAGAGGTCAAATAGCAACAAATGATCATCTTCAAACTAATGTCTCAAACATTTATGCAATTGGTGATGTAGTTAAGGGGGCTATGCTAGCCCATAAAGCTGAAGAAGAAGGTGTGGTGGTTGCAGAACTTATTGCAGGACAAAAACCACATATAGACTATAATTTAATTCCAGGAATTGTATACACATGGCCTGAGGTTGCAGCTGTAGGAAAAACTGAACAAGAACTAAAAGAATCTGGTGTTCACTATAAATCTGGTAAATTTTCCATGAGAGCTCTAGGAAGATCAAGAGCTAGTGGAGATATTGATGGCTTTGTAAAAGTATTAGCAGATAAAGAAACCGATGAAGTCTTAGGAGTTCATATTGTAGGCGCAAGAGCAGCAGATTTAATTATGGAAGCAGCAGTTGCTATGGAATACAGAGCGTCAGCAGAAGACTTGGCAAGAATTTGCCATGGACATCCAACCTATGCTGAGGCCATGAAAGAAGCGGCTAAAGCAGCGTGGGATGGAAAACCATTAAACGCTTAAAAGGCATATTACATATATAAATACATAATGATCGGAAGTTCCTTCCGATCATTACTTTTTAATAATACAGCAAAACTCAGTTTAAATTTTTTGCCTTCAAAATGCAAAGAACAACACGTACTTTCTCTATAGAAACTGTTTCAAATCTCAATGAAAAATTATTGAGATGGGCACAACAATACGAGACTGTTGTTTGGTTAGATTCTAACAAACACCGCCAAGAACACCATGATTTTGATACTATTCTTGCTATTGAGGAATTTACAAGTATTCAAACAGATGCAGAACATGCATTTGAAAAACTAAAGGAATACCAATCGATCACACAAGATTATTTATTTGGCTACCTCAGTTATGATGTGAAAAATGCTATTGAAAAGTTAACCTCCTCAAATGTTGATGATTTAGGATTTGCTGAGTTGTTTTTCTTTCAACCACAGAAAATACTATTCATTAAAAACAACCAGATAGAATTTCAGTATCTAGCAATGGTTGATGATGAAATTGATACAGACTTTAAAGCAATTTGTGATATTGTATGGACACCACAAAGTACTCGCAAAAGTGAGGGAAAAATTGAAATTAAGTCACGAATTTCAAAAAAAGACTACCATCAAAAAGTAGACAAAATACTAGAATACATTCATAAAGGTGATATTTACGAAGCTAATTTTTGCCAAGAGTTTTATGCAGAAAATACCCGCATCAATCCACTGCATATTTATGAAGATTTAAATACCATCTCAGAAGCGCCATTTGCGACTTTTTTAAAAATAGATCACCAATTTTTACTTTGTGCATCTCCAGAAAGGTACTTAAAGAAAGTAGGGCCTAAGATTATTTCACAACCCATTAAAGGAACTGCCAAACGTTTTGAAGATCGTTTAGAAGATCAGAAAGCTGCCAAGGCCTTATCAATAGACACTAAAGAACGATCAGAAAATATTATGATTGTAGATTTAGTTAGAAATGATTTATCTAAATCTGCTACAAAAGGAAGTGTCCAAGTAGAGGAATTATGTAAAGTTTCTTCATTTAAACAGGTGCATCAAATGATCTCTACAGTAGTTTCTGAAATCAAGGAGGATGTTCATCTTGTCGATGTCATTAAAGATACTTTTCCAATGGGAAGTATGACGGGGGCTCCAAAAATATCTGCCATGAAAATTATTGAAAGCTTAGAGGAAACCAAACGAGGTTTGTATTCAGGTACTGTGGGATATTTTACGCCATCTGGAGATTTTGATTTTAATGTAGTGATTAGAAGTATTTTGTATGATGCAGAAAAAAAGTATCTTTCATTTTCTGTAGGAAGCGCCATAACAGCAAAATCTTCTCCAGAAAAAGAATACGAAGAGTGCTTATTAAAAGCAAAGGCAATGCAATTTGTTTTAACAAATTCGAACAAACTATGATTCCAGATCAAGAAGAGAAATTTGAAGCTGTGTATAAAAGTCTTACTGAAAAAGCTACAGAGCAACTCTTATTCAATACATTTTTAAAAATGTATCCAAAAGCATGGAAACAACTAAAAATTACATTTTCAAAATTTAAAAGAAGTAAACAATTTGGTAAAACCATTCCTCTACCAAGACCAGAGGAATCACTTCGTAAAAGTATTAGAATTTGGCTAAAAAAAACTACTGATGGCTCATAAAGAATTCAATTTTCATATTTACAATACCACTTTTTTTGGTCAATATTGGGAAGCAAAAAACACAAAAGCAGTTGTTGTTCTGGCACATGGAATGGGTGAATACTCAGGGCGCTATATGCATGTGGCCAAGACCTTAAATGAACATGATTTTTCTGTGGTTGCTTTTGATCATTTTGGACATGGAAAAACAACTGGAAAACGTGGTCATAACCCTAGTTTTGAAGCTGTATTAGAAAGTATTGCTGTAACTATAGAAAAAGCAAAGGAACTTTTCCCCAATACTCCTATTTTTTTATATGGGCATTCTATGGGTGGAAATGCTGTAATTAATTATGCCCTCAAAAAATCAACTCATTTACAAGGAATTATTGCCACAAGCCCCTTTTTAAAATTGGCTTTTGAGCCGCCTAAGATTAAATTAGCTCTAGGCAAGTTATTGCAAAAAATTGCACCCTCAGTAACCCTAGGTAATGAGATAAACCCAAATGATATCTCTCGAGAAAAAACAGAAGTTGATAGGTATATAAATGATCCTTTAATACATTCAAAGATTAGTCCTAACTTCTCTTTAACGTTTATTGATTCTGGAAAATGGGCTATTGAAAATGCATCTCAACTAACCATCCCAATACTATTACTGCATGGAACAGGTGATAAAATTATCGATTATAGAGGAACACAAAAATTTGCCAATAATGCAAATAGAGCAACGCTGAAATTGTATGAAAATGGGTATCATGAATTACACAATGATTTGTGCAAAAATGAAATGCTGGTAGATGTTGTAAACTGGATAAGTTCTCAACTTTAATTTCCATATTTTTGTAACACCAATGCTACAGAAATTTAAACAACATCTTCATCAAAACTTTCCTTTTTTAGAGGACAGCAAACTACTTATTGCTATTTCTGGAGGAATAGATAGTGTTGTACTGGCTCATTTATGCAGTCAATTAAACCTAAACTTTTCTTTATGCCATTGTAACTTTAACTTGCGCGGCCAAGAAAGTGATGATGATGAAGCCTTTGTAACATCTTTAGCAAAAACACTTAAAACTCCTGTGTATACAACTTCTTTTGAAACAGAAAAATATGCTACAAAAAACAAGGTTTCTATTCAGGTGGCTGCAAGAGATTTACGCTATACTTGGTTTTATAAGCTACTAGATGCAAACCAATATGACTATGTGTTAACTGCGCACAATACCAATGATAATTTAGAAACTTTTATTATAAACTTAACTAGAGGAAGTGGTTTAGAGGGGTTTACAGGGATTCCTCCTGTAAATCAAAAATCTGTGAGGCCATTATTGGCTTTTTCTAGAGATGACATCACCTTATTTGCCATTAAAAATGGCATTGTTTGGAGAGAAGACAGATCAAATGCTAGCATAAAATATGTTAGAAATAAAGTACGCCATAAAGTAATTCCTATTTTAAAAGAATTAAATCCACATGTGTTGGAAAGTTTTCAAAACACCATAGAATATTTAAATGAAAGTCAGTCCATTATTAATGACGCTGTAAAAAATATTACTGCCAACGTTGTTTCTTACGAAAATGATGTACTGAAAATAAGTTGTAAAGAAATCGATAAGCTTTCAAACAAGAAAGCGTATCTATATCAACTTCTGCAAGGATATGGATTTACTGCTTGGAATGACATTGTTGATTTAATTTCTGCGCAACCAGGCAAACATATATTTTCTAACACACATCGGTTATTAAAAGATAGGAATTTTCTAATACTAACAACCATCAATAAAAGTCAATCTATAAAAGGCCCCATTCTGATAGACCAGAAAGTATCAGAAATTACAAATCCTATTAAGCTTACCATTCAAAACACAGATGATTATACGTCTAAAAACAAGGAGCAAATAATTATTGATAAGGATTTGGTTAATTATCCGTTATCTCTAAAAAAATGGCATCATGGAGATGCCATGTATCCCACTGGAATGAAAGGTAGTAAGAAAATAAGTCAACTTTTTAAAGACAATAAATTATCTTTGCTCGACAAAGAAAAAATTTGGATCCTTGCAGATGCAAAAGACCATATTATTTGGGTAATTGGGCTCAGACAAGATCGACGATATCTGGCAAACAAAACAAGTAAAAATCGATTGAAAATATCGTATCTATGATGAAAAAATTAGGAATCCTTTTTGTACTATTTTTTGCCCTCAACAGTTTTGCTCAAACAGAAAATAATCCTGCTGTTTTTTCAACATCTGTTGAGAAAGTATCAGAAGACACCTACGATTTAATTTTTACAGTTAAGATTTTAAACCAATGGCATTTGTATTCTCAATACAATCCAGAAGATGCTTCGCTGCCCATGGAAATTTCGGCTGCTAAAAACGCCACAGGGTTTCAGCTAGTTGGCAAAGCAGCAGAAAGTAAGACCTATAAAGAATACAGTGATGTATGGGAAAAAGAGGAGATTTTCTTTAAAGAAAAAGCCATTATTACCCAACGAATACAACTTGCCAATTCAGATATTACCAATATTACATTAACCTTTTTTGCACAGGTATGTAAAGAGGTTTGTATCCAAATTGAAGAAGACTTTAGCTTTTCTTTAGATGGAAAAGCGATCGTTACCGCAGAGGTTGAACTCGATGAGAAAAGTAAACTACTCTCTGAGCAATTAATACTTCCGTTAAAGAACAAGGGGCTTTTAGAACAAGATGCAGACGGAAAACAACAAAAAGAAGGCTTATTTGCCATTTTTTTATTGGGATTTATTGGAGGTTTATTAGCCTTGTTAACCCCATGTGTATTTCCAATGATTCCCTTAACGGTATCATTCTTTACCAAACAATCTCAAGCCAAAGCCAAGGGAATTAGCAATGCTATCCTCTACGGTTTATGTATTGTTGTTATTTACCTATTGTTAAGTCTTCCCTTCCACTTTTTAGATAGTGTAAATCCAGAAATTTTAAACACCATCTCAACCAATGTATGGTTAAATAGTTTCTTTTTTGCCATCTTAGTTTTCTTTGCCTTTTCTTTCTTTGGATATTATGAAATTACCTTACCAAGTTCTTGGGGAGATAAAATGGATACTGCTTCAAACGTTGGTGGGTTTATTGGTATTTTCTTTATGGCCTTAACCTTGGCTATAGTCTCATTCTCTTGTACGGGTCCTATTTTAGGGTCTCTATTGGCAGGTTCTTTAACTTCAGATGGTGGAGCCATGCAATTGAGTGCTGGAATGACTGGTTTTGGAATGGCCTTAGCACTACCCTTTACCTTATTTGCCTTATTCCCAAATTGGCTAAAGTCTATCCCTAGCTCAGGAGGTTGGTTAAATACAACCAAAGTTATTCTTGGGTTTTTAGAATTGGCTTTTGCTTTTAAGTTCTTATCTAATGCCGATCTGGTTGCTCATTGGGATCTCTTAAAACGTGAGGTATTTATTGGCATATGGATTGTTATTTTTATTGGATTGGCACTTTATATCTTAAAAAAGATACGCTTCCCACACGACACTACCGATAAAAAAATCTCATTCTCTAGAGGGTCTTTTGGAATCTTAGTTTTTGCATTTGTCATCTATCTTATTCCGGGGACCTTTAAAACTCCAAGTTGGAATTTAAGTTTATTAAGCGGTTTTCCACCTCCTCAATTTTACAGTATTTACGAACAAGAAAATGATTGCCCTTTAGGCTTAAACTGCTATAAAGATTTTGATGAAGGACTGGCAGCAGCAAAAGCAGCAAACAAACCCATCTTATTAGATTTTACAGGTTGGGCCTGTGTTAATTGCAGAAAGGTAGAAGAAAATGTATGGAGTAACCCTGCCATTTACAAACTACTAAAAGAAGACTATATTTTAATTTCTTTGTATGTAGATGACAGAAAGGAATTACCTGAAACTGCCCAATTTAACTTTAAGCGAGCCAACGGACAATTAAAAGAGATTACAACTGTAGGAGACAAGTGGGCTACCTTTCAAACAGTAAATTTCAAAACAGCCTCACAACCCTACTATGTGCAACTAACTTCAGAATTTGAACTACTAAATAGGGCTGAACAGTATACAGATATAGATACCTACCTCGCTTGGTTGAAAGAAGGAATTATAAATTTTAAGAATGTCAAATAAGCTTAAACAAATTCTTAAGATTGGCCTACCTTGGGGGTTCGGAATGTTTATTCTACTAACGTTTATTTTTCCTTATTTTAATGATGAAGACATCACTCTAAAAAAAATAGGTATTGCATTTCCTTTGTGGATGTTGGGTGGTCTTCTTTTTGGATATTCCATGAATCGTTGGATGCCCAAAGAAAAATAACACCCTGTTTTTTACATCGTTTTCGTAGAAAAACCCATTGAAATCAATACTAAATTGGGTTTTTTTGTAATTTCACATTTCAATTATTTACCTATGTCTAGCGCACTGAATCTCTCTAAATTTAATGATAATGTAGTCTCAAAATACCAAATATACAACAGTATATTTATGACCTTACCTTTTGATTCTATTAGCAATACTGGAGTGTTATTACCGCTATTTCACGACGTGTGTAAAAAGGGATTCTCACTTGGTGAAAACCCCACACAAATCGTAGATTATTTTTTTAAAAAATACCAAGAAAACCCTACTGAAGAAGAAAAAATTCATTTATTATTTCGTTTTATACAGTATATAGAGCGACAAATTGTGTTGTTTGATGCTATTGAAGATGCAGAATTTGAAAATGTAAACAATATGGATGGTATAGGAACCTTAACCAGTTCTAAAGAAGCTGCCTTCTCTCAAAACAAAAAGGAAGAACTACAAAAATATCTTAAAGAATTTAAAGTTCGTATTGTACTTACAGCGCATCCTACTCAGTTTTATCCTGGCAATGTTTTAGGAATTATAACAGATTTAGACAAAGCCATACAAAATGATGATTTATTGCTTATCAAAAACTTGTTGGCTCAATTGGGAAAAACTCCCTTTTTCAAAAAACAAAAACCAACCCCATATGATGAGGCTGTAAGCCTTATTTGGTATCTAGAAAATGTCTTGTACCATTCTGTAAGTACAATCTATAATTTTGTACAACAACATGTGTACGATGGTGAGGTTTTAGACAATGAAATTATAGATCTTGGTTTTTGGCCAGGAGGTGACAGAGATGGAAACCCTTTTGTTACCACAGAAATTACGCTAAAAGTAGCCGAAAGATTGCGCCAGACGATTCTTAAAAACTACCACAGAGACATCAGAAAATTAAGAAGGAGACTTACCTTTAAAGGAATAGAAGAGATCTTAATTAGAGTAGAAAAAAGACTAAATAAACACATTACAAAAAGCTATAAGGTTGTTAATTTTTCATCAAAAATTCTTCTTGAAGAATTAAATAAAGCACGTGAAATTCTTGTTCAAGAACACAAATCATTGTTTTTGGAAGAGTTAGATGATTTAATTCATAAGGTGTCTATTTTTGGCTTTCATTTTGCCACTCTAGACATTAGACAAGATAGCAGAGTGCATCATAACGCATTTACCAATATGGTGCAAGAATTACTAGATGCCAAAGACACTACCTTTCCAGAAAACTACTTAACATTATCAGAAAAGAAGCAAGTAGCTGTGCTATCAAAAATGAAAGGAGATATAGATCCAAGCATTTTTTCCGATGAGATGTTGGTAAAAACACTACAGTCTATACAAGCCATCAAAGAAATACAATACAGAAATGGAAAACGTGGTGCCAATAGATACATTATTAGCAATAATCAAACTGCCTTAAATGTAATGCAAACCTTTGCCATGCTTAATCTTTCTGGCTTTGGCGATGTATTGCCAGTAGATGTAATTCCTCTTTTTGAAACCGTAGACGATTTACAAAATGCGGCCTCAGTAATGAGAACATTGTATTCTAATACTACTTACAGAAATCATGTAAGCCATCGTAAAGACAAGCAAACTATTATGCTTGGTTTTTCAGACGGTACTAAAGATGGTGGTTATTTAATGGCCAATTGGTCTATTTTTAAAGCCAAAGAAGAACTCACGGCAATTTCTAGAGAATTTGGTATTGAGGTTATCTTTTTTGATGGACGTGGTGGACCACCAGCACGTGGAGGAGGAAAAACACATCAGTTTTACGCTTCTTTAGGCCCTACCATAGAAGACAAAGAAATACAGCTTA
>Ga0209194_1000862_pt1 | contig 21419 bp, 22 predicted proteins | sample COGITO_mtgs_1004_FD_184787 | JGI IMG/M metagenome (GOLD analysis project Ga0209194, IMG submission 184787) | Pelagic marine microbial communities from North Sea - COGITO_mtgs_100413 (SPAdes) (version 2) | ecosystem: Environmental > Aquatic > Marine > Epipelagic ...
TCTACACAGCGCCTGAACTCATTGATATGGAGGCCATCCTTCAGCAACTGATGCACAGACCGATTCAGTAAGTCTCATTCGTCTCAATCTGGAATTTACCTTTTCGGGGGGTTATGCAAAAAGCCCCAAAAACTTTATCCTCGCACTGCAAGATTTTGACTGGGTACTAGCGCAAGATGCGCAGATGGCGAAAGCCTATTTCAATGAGGGTGTGGTACATGCGCAGATGGGTCACATGCAGGTGGCAATCTCGAATTTGCGACAGGCAGCTAAGTTCTTTAAATCTGAGGGGAATGTGGTGCAGGTGGAGCGGTCACAGCAGCTCATCGAAAAGCTGAAGACCAAGCAATCTACCCCTGTCAAACAGCTTCGACCTATTCGCATACTGCTAGGTACTATTGCAAACCCATTCTTCTAAACTCAACTCTACGGACTAGCTGACCTTGGTGGTGCAGAAAACTCTTGAAACCATTGTGAATTTCCACGAAGGCAATGGGTTTTAGTCTTCATTGCAGTCTGATGGACTGTCTCAATTGATTCTTCAAAAAAGCTTTCTGCATCACTAAGGGGAGCATGTTACATCTCGGGCACAGTCACTTGAACGGAAGTCTCAATTGGCTCGCCGTTGTGCATCAATACTTCATGTTTATTGGTATTCAGTCCTACCGTTAGGGTATGTTCGCCTGACGGCAAGCTTGAGATGTAGAACCACTCGCTATAAATCCGAGTCAACTTTTTGCCATCAAGGTATAGATGGGCATGACCTTCGGTTGTCAGACTTGTACTGTTTATTTGTTCTGGGGCAAAGACCCAGTTTTCGGTTTGTACCCGCACATTCCATCCGGATACTGGATCGGGAACGACATCGAGAAACGCGATAGGAACAGGCTGTCCTTCTGGAATCACTAACATGCCGTGGCTGTCATGTGCGTCACCGTGCGGCATGTTATCACTTGCATGACTGTCGGGATGCTGACCCATATCGGCATTGGCAGGCGTCCTAACTGCGCTAAATCCCGCTGTGAGTAAGGCTATTGCCGTCAAATTTGCGATAAATCGATACATGAGTATTATGAGATTGTGTAGGCTGTCATCAAGCACTCTAGACTTTTGTGGACTGCCTCGCCAAGTTTGAAATCTTTCGCAGGGCTTGCTCTCTACCCGACTGCGAAGGCGATGATGCACACTCTTGCTGATACAAGGGTTGACTGACACTACACTAGTGATCGTAAAGGCATATTACGAAGTTTATCAGCGTTGACCAGGTGTCTTTTGACTTCTGCAATCACACCAAGCATACTCATAGCCGATTCTGTCTTAATTTCATTACAAAAACAGCATTAGCCATGAGCGTTTCCTCTACAAGTGCGGCCACTACATCTGTAGCACCTTCTAAGCTAGATCGGTTCTATCAGACGGTTTGGCGCTGGCACTTCTACGCAGGTCTATTTGTTGTTCCCTTCATGCTCGTGCTGGGCGCAACTGGCATCATCTATCTGTTCAAACCGCAGCTAGACAATGTCATGTATCACGATCTTCTATTTGTGCAGCAGCAGGGTTCTATGCTGCCGTACGCAGAACAAGTTCAAATTGCTCAAGCAGCCTATCCTGAAGCCACGGTTACTAAGTTCATTCCTAACCCCGCAGAAAATCGCAGCGCTGAAGTTTTTGTCACTCAGCCAACTGGACAAAAGCTAGAAGTGTTCATCGATCCCTATGCAGGCAATCTATTAGGCATTCGAGACGAAGAGAAAAACTTACAGGCGATCGCCCGAAAAATTCACGGTGACTTACTCATCGGTAACTGGGGAGACTACCTCATTGAGCTGGCCGCTTGCTGGGCTTTAGTCCTGCTCATTTCCGGCGTTTACATGTGGTTACCACGTCAAAAAGTCTCATTGCTAGGCACCTTGATTCCGCGTTTATGGAGTAAAAATAAACGCATTTTCTGGCGTGATCTTCATGCAGTTCCTGGATTCTACGGCGTACTTTTGATTGGCTTTTTGCTTATTACAGGCTTGCCCTGGACAGGCTTCTGGGGAGATACCTTCGCCCAAGTATGGGGCCGATTCCCTGACAAAATGTGGGATAACGTACCGCAATCTACTGTCCTAACCGGTTCTCTCAACGACAAGGGCGACCTTTTTGTTCCTTGGGCTGCAGAGCGAATGCCAATGCCATTATCTTCACCTGCTTTGGGTAGTCCGGATGCAACATTAGTTATAGACAGCACAAGCACTATTGATGATGCATCTGCTGTGTTTAACAAAGTGGTTGATACTGCTATTGTTCAAGGCGCACCACCTGGATTCAACGTTGCCTTTCCTACAGATGAAACTGGCGTTTATACCGCGTCAGCTTTTCCTAATGACCCCAGACAAGAAGTCACGATGCATATGGATCAATATAGTGGCGAACTGTTAGCGAGGGTTGGCTGGCCGGACTATGGCATCGTTCCCAAGGCTGTTGAGCTAGGCGTTTCTGTACACATGGGCAAATTCTTCGGTTTACCCAATCAGCTCTTAATGCTGTTCGCCGCTTTGGTGACCATTTTGCTCTCCATTACAGGAACTGTTTTGTGGTGGCGCAGAAGACCTCAAGGGACAGGATTCATCGGTGCGCCGCCATTGCCTCAATATCAACAACAGTGGCGCTTTCCTCTATTACTGGTTGCTGCACTAGGGTTTCTCTTTCCGTTGGTTGGGATGTCACTAGTGATTGTTTTGGCTTTTGATTTCTTCTTGCGATCTCGCATTCCTTTTCTTAAGAAGATACTGGGCTAGTTACATTTTACACGTATGGATTTGAAGGTTGCGTTTCGATCTCTTTGAGTTGAAGCAGTCCGTATCTGCCTGGTGCAATGGCGAAGCCTTCCAAAAGAATCTCAGCCTTCACCTGACTCTTATCCAGCGCCTTCGGACGACCCGCCCTCCGGCTACGCGCACAAGTCGCAGCAAACCCGGCCATCGTCCGCGCTCTGATCAGGTTCCGCTATACTCTGCTATCACACTAATCATAGAAGCCCCATCTTTCCTGAAGCGGTAGAGGTGTTACAACCCGTAAGCCGCACACACTTTTGGCACTTTAATTATGACATAAGTTTTGAAACACAAATATGGCCCAAAAAGCAGCTTTTTTGCAGTTTCGCCTGATAGTACCAAAAACGGTGATTAAGACACAGGCCACACATTTCGATTACGGGATGATTTGTACTAAAGCTGTGGACATGTGAATGTCGCAATAGTAGAGAGCGGACATTCACAGCTAATAGAACTCTACAATTGATGGTAGATGCGTAAGGGCCACTCAATGCAAATCACTCTAAACCTACCCGATAGCCTCGACCAAACCGATAGCTTCAACCAGAACGACTGGCTGCGGGAGATCGCCTTTGCTTTGTTCCAACAAGAGCGAGTCTCGCTAAGTCGCGCTAGCAAAATTGCTGGCATCGAACTCATGGACTTTCAGAAGATGCTGGCAGAGCGCAACATCTGCGTTCACTATGATGTAGAAGACTTTGAGCAGGATGTTCAGAACTTGCGCGACAGAGGCTGGCTGTGATCGTTGTCAGCGATACCTCTGCGCTCTCTAACCTAGCTATTGTTGAGCATCTCTGGCTGCTAGAAGTCATCTACCAAACCGTCCTCATTCCTGACGCTGTTGCTAGCGAACTTGCAGCAGCTAGCAACCCTGCTATCTCAGCTATCCTCAAGCTAGACTGGATCAAGACCCGAGCCATTACCCAGTCTCAGCTGGCTAATCAACTGCAACAGGAGCGAGGGTTAGATGCCGGAGAAGCCAACGCGATCGCACTAGCGCTTGAGCTACAAGCCGACGATCTACTTATCGACGAACGGTTAGGGCGACAAGAAGCCGTTCGACTAGGACTGTCCATCATCGGTATATTAGGCGTTCTACTGGTCGCTAAGCAAAGAAGCCTCATTCCTCAAGTTCAGTCAGTTATGGACAGTTTGATCGAAGAAGCTGGCTTTCGTATCAGCCCTCAGCTATATCAACGTGTCTTAACCCTCGCTCAAGAGCTTTAGCAGGCGGAACTTGACGTAGAGAGTAACTAGCTCAATAGCCCTATCCCCAAAAGCCAAAAACCTTGCTGAACGTAAGACTCAAGCATCTTGCAAAGGGCTTCTATGAGACGCCACAATCTGTATATAGGTGCCCAATGCAGTTTGATGCTGACAGCATGGTTGCGCCAACTTAGATAGAGTACTAGCTGCTCCAAACGGCTATACAGAACTGATGGATATTCTCAGGATTTCGACGCGCCGCTGACGGTCTATCCTTAGCCAGCTTCTGAGCAAGCCTCACACCGTAAGCTCTTACTCGCTTACTGCCATCCTTCACCTTGTGGTCAATTAGCCAATCATGCAACAACTCGTGAATGATGATACCCGCTTGGTCTATGTTGTTCTTAGCAAACCAGTTGGGAAATAGAACAAAACGGTTGGGAGTTACAAAGCTACCAGTGTTGTGAGCAATCGTATCCTCCGAGCTGGCCCTGTCTTGAGGGAGTAGCCGAATTGTCAGCTGGTGCTTATCTAGACGGTGATGAGCACGTTCGAGCCGTCTGCGTATCGCTTTGATATCAGCAACGGTTCTAATATCGCCGAAGAAGGCAACGGCCAAGGAATCTTCTCGCCAACGCTTCTTTTTATCTCTGCTCTTGCGCGGTTGTAAAATTGCATTCAGGCGATCCAGTCCCTTTTTGGCAACCAACCCAGCCTCTATGGTTCGATAGCCGACATAGCCTTCGATCTCAGCTTTGGTATCTAACCCAGGGACTTTATTGTCGATTTCATTGATCGCTCCACGCTTAAAGATAAACTTAGGATAGGGCATCGTTCTCCTCCTGAACGGATAGGGCAACGTTCTGATGATGACCCTACTGACTGTAGTGACGCAGTACCCTCGCAGGTACTCTCTTTTGTTGAAAAGAGGCCAAACGCTCCTACTTTCCCTACAACCCATGTTGTTGTGTTGGACTTGTCTCTAAGTTTTCATATTTCTTGTATAGTGATTTTATGCAAGCATCTCATCTAATTTTTGATGAAGACGATCATCAACAGTCTTGCCTTGAGATTTTGTTTACTTGTAATGAGATGAGACTGAGCAACCTTTCTTAGTCCATCTAGTCCAAAGTCTTATTCTAAGACAACGCTGAAAACCTTGCCATGGCGGGTAGCAACTTAAAGCGGGACAAAAAGCGCTCGTGCAGGCTGTATCAATAAGCACGTCAAACAAAAAGCTCTGCGGCAAAGCCCAGAGCCGTGTATCGTCACCCTAACAAGTTGAAAACAAGGGTACGATGATGATCAGTATAAGAGAGCGAGGCCAGAAAGTTGCCGCTTGTGTCGAAGCGAATGTCCGACCAGATAGATCTAAAAATAGTGCCCCATGTAAACCAAGGGTTTGAGGCGCTTTTGAGAGGCGAAAAAGGACATGAATTGCCTAGATTGACCCACAAGTGAAAAATCAAGCTCATTTTTATCAGCCATTTGTGTCGAAATGACCCTCAAACCTTTACGGAGCAAGAGGCACTAAATTCCGATCTATCTGGCCAGCGATATCGTTGTGCAGCCTGTCTCGAACATTCACTGAAACCTTCGACACGCTATATTACCGGCGTCAATTGACGCCAGAGCAAGTGGAACTGATCCTACAAGCCCATGCTGAAGGCAGCAGTTTACGAGGTATCAGTCGGATTGGTAAACGTGCCTATGGCACGGTCGTAGATATTGTCCGCAAGGCCAGTCGCAAAGCTCAACTGGTTCATAATGAAGACGTTAAAGATGTGGAATGTGCCCAAATTACGGGTGATGAGATGTGGTCATTTGTAAAAAAAGCAGAAGCGATGTGGGCCTGAAGATATAGCGGTAGGAGATTGCTGGTTAGGCATCAGCCTAGCTGATGAGACTGGATTGATTCTCAGTCTTCGAGTTGGAAAACACACGGACGAGTTTTTGACTGACAACTGGTTGCGGGTTTTGTTCAAATCTGATGCGACATTTTGGACGGTAGGGACAAATTGAGTCTTCAGTGAGTTGGGCGGAAGGATTTTTGATGGGTTCCCTGCCCCTCTTCGCAGTATTTGCGATTTCAAGGCACGACAATTTTGGGTCTCTCTCGCCGAGACCTCAAAGGATGCGGATCGTCAGATTCATTAACGCTGACAGAAATGCCGCAGATTGATCATCGTGTACGCCAGGGTTTTCAGGGCATAGTGCAACTTACTGATGCGCTCGAAACGGATTAGTAAGCGCCGAAACTTGTCCTCCCAAGCGAACACTCGCTCGATGGTGTAAAACCGTTCCTGAAAAATAGCCGGGTTGAAAATAGGCTTGCGTCCACGCTTGGGAGTCTTTCTGCCGCGCCGATTTTCGGGAATATTCGGAATCATTCCACGATTGAAAATGGCTTTGCGATTTGAGCGACTATCGTAGACCCCATCCAAGCTGACGATGGTTTGACTCAGGTCGAGTCCGACCGTCTGGGCGATGCGGGTTACTTGTGGCAGCGCTTCCTTCAACATCGGCGATTCGTTTCGATTGCCAGGGGCGGCGATGAAAGGGGCGATCACATTGCAGTTGCGGTCGCAGAAGGCCACCACTTTATCGCCTTTCATATGTTTGTGTCCGTTGAATCCAAGATTATCGCCGCCTTTCTTGGCCGCTGTCGTTGTCCCATCGCCGTGGATAACGCTGACGTCGAGTTGACCTGTTAGAGAAAGAAGCGACACTGACCCCGCAAAAATCAGGTCAAAGCATCCCTGGGTTTCATAGCGTCTAAAGGCACCGTAGATTCTGGTGTAATGGATTTCCGGTCGCCCCGCTTCGTCCTTCTCAATCGGCAGCTCTTTCCACTGACAACCCAGATACAGCAGCTTCAAAATATAGTTGAAAATCACATGGAGCGCGAGTTTCGGTTGAGGCCCCCGGCTGCCAGCGTGCAGGTGGGGTAAGACGAATTCATCAAACTGTTCTAAGGTCAAATGAGTCGGAATCCCTTGCCTGGATTGAGCGTGAGCCATCGAAATACCTATAGACTGTCAAACTAATAAGACTAAGGTCTTTTTGGCTTGATCGATGGAAAGGTCGGTATCTAAAGGCTTTCAGACAAATTAACCCAGCAGGGAAAACCCGCAACCAGTTGTGAGACTTGCCCTCGTTGTCATAGAGGCCATGCTCGTTATAGTTGCCCTAAATAAGGGTGACCGAAAGTAATAGCCAGCGTATTCTGGGTGTGCTTTTACTAAACCATTTGGGCGCAACCTCTTAGTAAACCCATTAAAAGTAGCTTCAGGGTAATCTTTCAGTGCGACACAACTCATTCCTAGCTCTTCTTGAGTTTCGCTAGTTCGAGTCAGAAACACATCGCCTCGCTTAATCGAGCATCTTTGCCTCTCCTGTTCTGTTGTATTCGCCAGATTAGCTAGCGTCTTTGGCAAAAAATAACTATTGAAAACTTCTTTAAAGGAGAGGAAAGGAAATCCAAATCCAAATTCCTTTCGATTTTTAGACAGTCCAGAGGCGAAGTTATAAACCTCATCCAACTGGTATGTGCTCCATTCACTCATACGTAACCCTTTATTTGACACGCGATTGTTTACTCTCCAGCCCTCATATAAAAAGTACTCCTCGCACTCCCTCGTCTCTCCAACAACCCCTTCTCCGTCATCTCTTTCAACACTTCCCTAGCCCGCCTTGCCTTTACCGACAACAGCATCTCCACATCCGCCGTCGTCACCCTGTCGTGCTCATCCACATAAACTAAGACTTCACATTCCTGAACCGTCAAAGTATCCGGCGCTATCTGGTCGTATCCGGCACTATCTGGCACTGCCGCCTCAAACCCAGGCCGATAAAACTCCACATCCACAAAGTCCCCCTTCTCCCGTATTCTTGGCTCCGCCAACCCCCACTCCAAACAAGCCGCCCGAATCCGCTGAATCCCACTCCCCCACTGCTCGATATACCCCAACTCCTTAAACACCCGCGCCACCACCCGATTGCGAATCTCCGAACGCCCATCCAACAGAGTCTCAGCCGTCAGCGTACTCGGCAACCCACCCGGAGACACCACATTCACCACATCGTCATACACCCCCACCTTGATGTCCCGCCCCTGGTTCGCATAATCCCGATGCACCAGCGCATTCACCAACGCCTCCCGCAGCGCCGCTTCCGGCAACTCATACGTATCCGTCCGCTGCAACCCGTTAATCTCTCCGCGTAGGTGAATATGGTTTTTAATGAACCCCTCTACCTGCTCCAACTGCCCCAACAGCTCTCCGCCATACTCCTTCCGATCCAAAAAGACGCTCATATCCGTCCCCTTAAACCGCGCACACTTCACCACCACATGCGGCAGCGCCCCCAACAGAATCATCAGCCCCTGCGTCGGCCACAGCGTCCCCTGCTCCAGCGCAATCAGCTTCAGATTCTTCAATTTCTGTTCATCTAACGGCTTTCCTCTCGCTGCGAACCGCGCCACCAGCGGCGTCAAATCTAGCTCATCCAACGGCTGCTCCCGGCAAATCTCCTCATCAAAGCTCTGGTTCCGCTTCTGCCGCTCTAGCTCCAAAATGTGTTCAAAATCCGCCTTCCGATTCGTCGCCCCCACTCGCAGATACGTCCCGTCATTCTTACCCGCCGACTTCAGGTAGTAGGGCAGCAAATTACCCCGAAACACCTCCACCACCAGCACCAGCTTGCCCTGCACATTCGCGCTATAAATCTCAGGCAATATCGCCGGATAGCAGCGGTCAAACACAATCGACGCCACCCGATCCTGCAAGTCCAAAACGTCATCTTCACCCAGCCCCACTACCTGCCGGTCATCGTCCACGCCAATTACCAGCTTGCCGCCACTCGTATTGGCAAACGCCACTATCGTCTTCGCAATCTGGTCGCGCTGAGGCAACTGCGCCTTTAGCTCCAGCGTCTTACTCTCGCCCTGCTGAATTTGCTCTAGCAGCGTCATGGCAGCTTTATCCTCGCCAGATTTTGCGAGATCGCCGCATTCAACGCCGCCTCTTCTTCTAGCTGCGCCTCAAACTCCGCCTTCAGCGACGTAAACCGCTCCGTAAAGTCAAAGTCGTCTTCCTCAACTGCCAACCCCACATAGCGCCCTGGCGTCATCACGTAGTCCAGCTCCGCCACTCGCTCCAGCGGCACCGACGCGCAGAACCCTTTCACATCCTCATACGCATCCTCGCCCGTCCGCCAGTTGTGATAGGTCTGCGCAATCTGATGAATATCCTCCGGCGACAGCTCCCGCGTCCGACGATTGATCAGATGACCCAAATTGCGCCCGTCAATAAATAGAATTTCATCCTTACGCGGATGACCATTATTCCGCGCCCGGTTCAAAAACCACAGCGCCGCCGGAATCTGCGTATTCAAAAACAGTTTCGCAGGCAAATTCACAATACAGTCAATCAAATTGCCATCTTTAACCAGCGCCGCTCGAATATCACCCTCGCCACTCGTCTTGCTCGTCAGCGCCCCCTTTGCCAGCACCACACCCGCTCGACCACCCGGTGCCAGATGATAGATAAAGTGCTGCATCCAGGCAAAGTTCGCATTGCCCGCAGGCGGCTTGCCATACTGCCAGCGTCCATCGCTTTGTAGCTGATCGCCACTCCAATCGCTCACATTAAACGGCGGATTAGCAATAATAAAATCCGCCTTCAAATCCTTGTGCGCATCATTGAGAAACGAGCCTTCGTTGTTCCACTTCACCTGCGAACTGTCGATACCGCGAATCGCCATGTTCATCTTCGCCAGTCGCCAGGTCGTCTGATTGCTCTCCTGGCCATAGATCGAAATGTCATTCACCCGGCCCTGATGCTCTTCGACAAACTTCTCCGACTGCACAAACATCCCGCCCGACCCACAGCAAGGATCGAATACCCGTCCTTTATACGGTTCCAGCATCGCTACCAGCAGCTCAACAATACTACGCGGCGTATAGAACTGGCCGCCCTGCTTGCCTTCTGCCAGGGCAAACTCTCCTAAGAAGTACTCAAATACGTGCCCCAGCACATCCGCGCTGCGAGCCTTCGCATCGCCCAGCGCAATATTACTCACCAAGTCTATTAGGCTACCTAAACTTGTTGGATCGAGGTTCTGCCGTGCAAACACCTTGGGCAATACACCTTTCAGCGACGCATTCTCCGCCTCAATCGCATCCATCGCCGCATCAACCAGCTTTCCAATATCGGCCTGCTTCGCCTTGCTTTGCAGAAAAGACCAGCGAGCCTCGGGTGGCACAAAAAAGATGTTCTCAGCCTTGTACTCGTCCTTATCCTCTGGGTCTGCGCCTGCATACTCACCTTCACCTGCTTCTAGCTTGGTAAAAAGCTCTACAAACGCATCAGAGATGTACTTCAAAAAAATCAGGCCCAGCACAACATGCTTATACTCAGCCGCGTCGATATTTTTGCGCAGCGTATCAGCCGCCTTCCAAAGCTGCTTTTCCAACGGCTCTTCTTTAGCTGCTTTTGCTTTTTTGGTCTTGGCCATTGCCTGATTGCGTCCTAGTAAGTAGCGGTGGCGATAGTAACTGCGCTCCGCCTATACTTCCATATCACGGTCACAGCGATAAGGATGCGATCGCACTATCTGTAAAAGATGAAGTCCGCGCCTACATCTCCATTCCCCGGTCACGGCTACGGCGCTGCGCTTTCTCAACCACCTTTTGCGCCTTCGCCAGCACTTCCATCGCATACTCCACGCCCGCTTCCTTACCCTGCGTCTCTTTCAGCTGCTGAGCAACTGGCCCCTGTAGCAAAATACTGGCGACCTTCACTATCTCGTCATCGCTCAGCCTCTGTCCACCACGCTCGATCAGTAGCTCGCTCATCAGCTGACGCACCACCAGGAGATCGCACTCGTACACGCTCTTACCCACAAACTTCGCCGCATACTGCTGATAAATCTCACGGCGACGGCGGCGCTTTTCATCCTCCTCTGCCCCCTGCTTTTTCTCAATGGGCTGCTCTGCCGCTTTCGCCTGGGCAATTTGAGCTTGGTAACGCGCTAAGGCATCAGGGTCGATACGGCTCAGTATCACTTCAGCCACGCCACTACCCTGCGTAGTCGGCCTCTGACCAGCTATGGATTTAGTCTCGCCCCTCAGTCGCTCAGTTTTTTGCTCAAGCTGTCCATCGAGTCTTGCAGCTGCTGCTGCTGTCTGCTCCAACTGCCTAGCGCCGTCGATAATAGCTTGAGCTGCCGCTCCAATTCGCTCGGCTTGCTGTTCGAGTTCGGCGGTTCGGCGGCGTTCCGCAATTCCTGCGACCACACCCCTAACATCTGCGACATACTGCGATGAGAGGCTTGCTGCTCTGCCCGCAGCTGGCTCACTTCTGCCTTGAGCTGCGCTATCTCTTCGTATAGCGGCGCGGTGGCTGATTGCAACGCGCTCTCCAGTGCGATCGCCAACGTATTCGGATTGATCTGCACCTCGTACGTCTCGGGCGGTTCCGGCGGTCTTCTGGTTCTCGGCATCGGGGTTCACTAGGTTAAATAACGTCAGATAGTCGCTCGGGTTCTCCTTTGCCGCCGAACGCTCAGCCTGTCTGAACAGCTTTGCTTTGCTAGCAGTGTACAAACTCAGCTTCTGCTTCGCCCTGGATACCGCTACGTACAGACCCTCTTTGCTAATCGTGCTATCGACGGCGACGAGCACCTGATCAGCCGTTTTTCCCTGGCTGCTGTAGGTCGTACTCACCAGCGCATAGTCCAGATACTGCTGGCCGCTCAGCTCAACGGCTATCTCGTTGCCACTGGCATCCTTCAGGATAGCTGTACCTTTGGCGTCTACCGCTGCGACGGTCACCATCTGACCGTTCCTCACACCGCGCTCGGTGTCGTTGCGCGTCCATCGCATCTGCTCGCCGGAGGCGATCGCAATCTCTTGGACGGCGTAAGTCGTCTTATCCGCACATCTCGACGGGTCAAAGGTAATCGCGCTGCCGTCTGGAGCTGCTACCGTGACCTGATTCTGCGTGATGTCTCGGCTGAGGACGGTGTACTGCGCCTGCTTCTCCAGTCCATAGCGACGATAATCGCGCACCGGCACCATGACTTCACCCTCCGCGTAGGCGCAGGCATACCTCAGCTGTGCTTCCGTCCGGTCGAGCGATCGCAAAGAGCGCATCGTAAAGATATCAGCCCCTAAACTCCCCTCAACTTGTAGCGCTGCTCGCAGATTTGCCGTTAGTTCCAAACGCTCTGCATTCGTACCGCTCAATATCAGCGTTTTCTTCCTCGCGTCTGGCGATAGCTGCATGTAGTCATTGACGATGCAGCGGTGGCGCTCTTTGCCATCGGTCACCTCATGCACCATGCCAGCCTTATCCAGCCTGTCTAATCCTTCGCGCTGATCGCCTGCATTCAGGCATAAAACGGCAACGCGGAGAGCATCTGTTTTCTGCCTGCGCGACTCCTCTAAATAGGCAGTCTGGATGCCTGCCATTTGCATCGACTTAAATGGGTTACCCGCTTCGACCGCTGAGAGCTGGCGGATGTCTCCTACGAGGATCACTCTGGCGTTCTGCGCCTGCGCTTTCTTCAGCAGTTTATGTGCGTCTTTAGCGCTCAGTAATCCTGCTTCATCGACGATCCAGATAGCCTGATTCTGCGGGGTGCTGTTGCCGTCACTATGTAGCAGGCGGGCGACGGTGTTGCTCTCGATGTTCGCCTCTTCGCTGAGGGTGTTCGCAGCCTAGACGCTCGGCGCGTAGCCGCTGACCTCATAGCCCTGCTCTCTAGCAAGCTGAGCAACCAGCTTCAAACTGTAGGTTTTACCGGCTCCCGCTACACCCTGCCATGCGATGAATTGATCGGTCGTAGTCGCTGTTGTTTCTATCGCCTGCCGCTGCCCTTCGGTGAGCGATAGTTCTTGCCGTAATAGCTGCCATACTTTTGTGTCATCTGCGATCACAATTTCTTTGCCCTGGCCGCTCTTCATAATCGCTATCGTGTCGAGTTCTCGCTCGATAGCTGTTTGCGTCGTATACCGATTCTTCGCAGGCAGTAATCCGGCGTCCGTCATTGCCGTTTGCAGCTCTGCGAATGACTGTTCGCCAAGGTGATGTTCGAGGGCAAATCGTTCGGCTCTTTCTACCTTGAAAACGCTCTCTCGTTCACTCGCATGATTCACGCCTTCGATGGCGGCGGTTTGGGCTTGGCTAGTCGGTTCATTTTCGGCGGCTTCTGGCGGTGCCGGTAGCGTCACTTCTCCGGCTGAGATAGCTCGGTGCCAGCCGTCCAATAGCACCTCTCTCGGCACGCTCTTTTTTCGCAGTCTGGTCGCTAAGGTTGCCTGCTTCTTTTGGGTGGCGTTCAGCGGCTTCCCTCCGACCTCCTTTATCGAGTCCTCCCAACGCTCGATGTACTGCTCTATCTGTTGCGTTCTCGTGCTGAATAAATCGAGTAGCGGTTGCTCGTAGTTTTTGAACTCAAACTGGCCGCTGCCGTTCGGTTCAATTTCATAGCCACTTTTGCGCAGCTGTACGGCTAGTTCGTTCTGATAGATCTCGCCCAGTAGCTTCTGGTTATTCAGGACTTCTTCGTTCGATAGGCTTTGCCATTTGCCGCCTTCCATTTGGGTCGCGTTAATCACGACACAGTGTGTATGTAGCTGGGGGTCTTGTTCGCGGCTCGTTTCATGTCTGAAGGTAGCCGCTAGGATGTTGCCGGTGGCCACCTTTTCACGGAGGCCAGGGCCGCGTCTGACTCGCGTTTGTGCGTAGCGGTTTTCTAGGACTTGGAGGGCGGTTTTGACGGCTTCGTCATGGGCCTGGATGACACGCTTATCTTTCTGGATCAGTGCGGCGATGCTGACGCTCTTGGGGGCGCTGAAGGTGTAGTCGGTGGCGGCGCGATGGTTCTCTGGATTGATCGCCTTTGAATGCAGTGATTTTCCCTCTGGCGTTTGGCCATGTAGAAGCTGTTGGAATATCGCTTTATCGACGGCTCCTTTTAGCCCTAGTTTTTCGGCTCCGTTGCCCTGCCACTGGCTATCGCTTTGCAGGTCTGGATCGCCCTGCGTGTAGTAGTCGTCTTTCTCGTAGTAGTTCTCGGCTTGCGCGGCGCTCACATTCGCCAAACTCAGCATATTCGTTCACTCTTGCTGTGGTGATCGGTATAACGGTTGTTATTTATGGGGTTTGTTGCACTATGTGCCCAAAATGGGCGTGTTGTCTGAACCTTCGGCGGAGACCATCCCGTGAATCGTGTAGATGCCTAACGATGTGATGGCTATGGGATGGGCGTAGCGGCTACTTCCGGGGTCTACTTTTACGCAGTGGCTAGCAGGAGATCTAATGGATGGTAAATCTGCTGCGGTAACTGGATAGAGGCTGCGGTTTGTTTTGCCGGTAGCTTTTGTGGCCAGTGGGGGTAGATGCTTTGTCGGTGGTAGAGCGGCAGTTTCTTTTCGTTATACATTAGCAGCCTTTCTTTAGGGCGATGTCCGCTGGTCTGAATTAGTTTTCTTCTCCGTATATTTATTCATCATTGTTAATACGTTTTATACCGGATGACACGCAGGTAGAGAGAGGAAAGAATTGGTCTATTATCTATCGGTTGTCCTATGGCTGAAGTAGTTTACTCCCGTGAACAGGTTGAACGCTGGCAGAAGAACTTAGAAGCGATCTCGAAATCACCTCGCACGACTTTCACTAAGAAGCAGGCGGTTGAAGAACTCATCGACACGATTGAAAAGGCGCTTGCTACTCGCTCCTATGACGAGGTGGCCACCGGGCTTAAGGAGTGGGGTCTTGATATCTCTGCGGGCTCGCTTAAGCAATACGTGACTCGCTACAGGAGATCGCATCCGTCAACGGCAGCAACAGGTAGTCACAAGCGTCCCGGTAAGTCGAAGCAAAAAAGGAAGGCTTCTAGTTCGGCTGCTAAGGCAAGTTCGACAGCGACGAATGCTGAGGTCGAGAAGGGGGAGTCGGTAGCAAAGAAAAGCGATAGCAAAAAGCCCAGTCGCTTTATCGAAATGGATGAGGACTTATAGCAGGTGATTGGTGACGGCCAGAACAATAAATCAACGGTGAATCTATGAATGATAAAAATCAAGGTCAAAACAACAGGCGTGTTATCTGGGTAACGGGCGGTAAGGGCGGCGTCGGTAAGTCTACGTTTGCGCGCGGGCTGTTAGATGTCTTGGTCGAGGCGGGTGTGAATGTGGCAGCTTTCGATGGTGACCCCAGCAATGCTCAGCTTTTTCGCTACTACCAGGAGGTCGGCAAGGGGGTGCAGCGCCTTGAGCTGGATACCCAAGGGCAGGCGGATGGCTTGCTCAACGATATGGATGCTAACAAGGCGGATATCTTTCTAGTCGATGTGGCGGCGGGCGGCAGTCAAACGCTGCTTGATTTGGAGGATGATATTGGGCTGATTTCTGAGGCGATGGAGATGGGCTATCGCTTCACGGTGGTTTCGGTTATGAGTCGCATTAAAGACTCGGTTAATTTGCTTAAGGCGTCGCTGGAGATGACGGCTGGTTTTGATGTGCAGCATGTGGCGGTGAAAAATCTCTATTTTGGCGATGGCGATCGCTTTCGCTTATTCGATGGCTCGAAGACTGAGGCGCGGCTACTTGAATGCGGTGGTGCCGTGGTGGAGATGCCGGATCTTTTTGATGACACCTATGAGCTGTTGGACAAGTTGAATTTGCCCTTTCGTTCGATGCTCAATGATACGTCCTTTCCTCGCGCGCAGCGCTCTCGGATTAACCGATGGCTCAAGGAGTTTGAGAGGGCGGTCAAAAAGGCAGACGGAGTGCTCGGTTTATGAACGCAGAGGAGAAGGCATACCGGGCAAAGGCTAAGGTAGCGATTGATCGGGCGCTGGAGCATCGTAATGATGCCTTCAGGGCGAAGGTCTTAGAGATGACCTTGAAGAACCAGTGGGATGTGGATGACCCGGCGTTTTTGATTCTGCTTTCAACGGGGGAGATGCGGGTGCTGATGGAGGAGCACCCGGCACAGTTCGAGGCGTTGATGAACCGGGTGTTTAAGCAGGCCGAAAGTCAGTTTCTTTCGATGCATGAGAAGGGGATAGCGGCGCTGACTTCTAGTGAACTGGCGGCGCAGGCATTGGCGCGGCGGGTGGAGGAGGTGAAGCAGTTGCTGAACCAGGAGCGCGTTAAGCTTCTTGGCAATCAGCAGGCGTTATCTACTCGCATTGAAACGGCAACGAGGCAGCAAATTGAGGTGTTGGAGGCGAAGGCGGCGCAGTTAACCGCGGAGGGCTTTGCCGTTTCTCGGACGCAGGCGACCGACCAGGTGAGTGCGATCGCGAAACAGATGCGGCAGGTGCATTATTGGGAGACGATAGCCTATGCCTGTGGCGTGGCGGGTGTCTTGGTCAGTCTTTCATGGTTCGGCGGCTGGCAGATGCGGGGGCTCGCTGACCAGAATTCGTTCTGGGGCGATGTCCAGCGCTGGAACAAAGACCATGTGCGCGAGTGCATCAAGGTGAAGGCCAACACTTGCAATATTCATATCGAGGTGCCGGACCATCCCGTTGAGCAGTGAACTCAAGGCCGCTTCGGCAGTGTTTAGAGATGCTTGCAACAAGAGCTAGAGCAGACAGTTTCTTAGAGAATCAGCAGCGGGCAGCTGCTTGAGAGGTTTGGCAGCAGCAGGTGACTAGGCAAAGAGCTGCAGTCGGCTAGCTATTAGAGACGGCGAATCGCGCGGAGTGTTTCGATTGCATCAAGACCCAGAGCGATCCGCAGTACCAGTAGGAAGATGCTCGGCGCTGACCATATCCGGGGAAACATTCTATCAATCATGGATTATGGAAAAGACGTGGCAACAAACAGTGAAATACTACAATCCTAAAACTCTGAAGCCCAGTTCGGATGAGTTCTATCGATTCACGAAAAACAAGCTGAGTGAGGCAGCTCGGCAAAGCCTGTCATACAAAGCAACAGCTAGCCTGTTTGGAACGGCGCGAAAGCTTTACGACAGGCTAAACGACGTGACTTCTGAGAGACTTCCCGTTTTTGTCGATAACAGCACCTACCTTTCGCAGCGCCAGGAGCATGATCTAACAGCGCTCACGGCTCTGTATAACCACTCAGCTAGATATGCAGCTCGTTAGAAACATTGTTAGGCAAGATCAGGTAACAAATGAGAGCGAAAAAGCACTTTTGCTCGCGGCCATTGAGCTATATTGCGCGTCTGCAGCGTCTACTTGTGCAGCACTGGGAAATCCCCGCTGGGTTGAAGAACGCTACAGCAGTTTAGGACTTGACGGTCATCGGCTGAGTTGACTATTCACAGATGGTTATGTTGATAGGCGTCATACATGAGCACCTTGACCTAGTCCTATAGATCAGCAGGATTGCAATGTCCTGGGAACACTCATACCAGGCACACGAGCTAGGTCATTGCGAGGATTTCAAGGTAGATGGACAGCATTCATTCTCAGTTGGCTCAAGGAATTTCGGGAAAGGCGGCTCACACCTTTGGCAACGTATTCGTACCTTCCAACGAAACGGTTACAGCTCAAATTTCAGGCGATATCCTACAGGCGACAGTCACCAGCGGTTGGGAAAGGAAGGATCTATTTATTCGGATTCAAAATATAGACAGTATCGAAATTTCAGAAGCACCAATCTACGCACTGCTCTCGCTAGGCGGCTCTATCATACTCTCAGGCTTAGGTGCGTTTTCCTCGGATGCATTTTTAGGACTGCTCCTATTATCAGTAGGGTTAACCATTGCAATTTGGGCGATTAAGAAGAAACGCCGATTGCTTGTAATACACAGCTTGCGGAGTGTCATGCCGATATACATGGACAAGGCTCCTGAGGAATACCAGCTATTTGCTAAACAACTGATGACGCTTGCGCGGCGGCTTAATACTCCACCGCATCCAGTGCAGCGACCAGAACAGCCGCAGGCGCAGAACAATGGGCAGCGAAGACAAAGAGCAGCAGGGACAGCTCGTCAGAATTGATTACACTCAAACACAATGCACTAGCATCACGATGGTAAGTCTGCAGCCCTGCATCTGCATCGATCACTGCATTGAGGTCTGGAAAGTCTGTATTGATATCAGAACAGCCGGACTAGCTCTTAATCGCCATATTTGCGTCAGGTTCGATTGATAGGGGCGAATAGCGATGGAAAAGTCATATGCCGATGTTTCATGCGCCTCTAGATGGTGATCGCTGCTTTTTTGCACCATCCTGTACTGATTAGGAAAGAGTATCTGAATTTTTGTATGCGCGCTGGCCAGCCAACAACCGCCTTGAAGCCGGTAGAAAGACGGCTACACCAATGCCTAAGCGTGACCGCGGTCAACTATAGATGGTCACAGAGACTGGCGATGACACCTAATTTCGCTTGAATAGTGAGGCGATCTCCTAGATTTTTGGCAAGTCAGCATATCTGTCTGTCCCCGAATGTCACGCAAAGAGACGTTCCTACGAGGCTTCTCGTGTTCCCAAACGTTCCTAAATGTTTCTTTATGTCCCACAACGTTCCTAAGTGTTTCCTTATGTTCCCGAGTGTCCCCAAATGTCACTCAGAGAGACATTCCTAAATGTCACCGAATGTCCCCAAATGTTCCCAAACGTCCCCAAATGTCACTCAGAGTGACATTCCTAAATGTCACTGAATGTCCCTAAATGTCACCGAATGTTCCCAAATGTTCCCGAACGTCCCCAAATGTCACTCAGAGAGACATTCCTAAATGTCACCGAATGTCCCCAAACGTTCCCGAACGTCCCTAAATGTCACTCAGAAAGACGTTCTTAAATGTCACCGGATTTGCACAAGTGTCACCGAATGTTCCTAAATGTTCCTAAATGTCACTTCGAGAGCGAGGTAATCACTCGGATTTTCAGCGCTCTAGCGTATCTGCCGTCCCCCCCTCTTGAGGCTACTCAGTCATAGCGCGACATCGAGCCACTGTTCGCATTTAACGACAAGATGTAGACTCATCATTTCTCAGCCATATCAGTGCCTACCGCTACAGCTAGTCGAGCGGCGTAACAATCAGTGTGATATTGCGGCGGTCCACAACCAGAACCCTATCTCCAGGCTGGAATGCGACATTGCTTTCGCACTGAGCTAGCCATGATATCCCCTGGTATTTAACGCGGCCTTTGTACGAAGGTAGAATTTCCCTTTCCACCACTGCTATGTCTTCTGAATACTTAAGGCAGGATTTCGGAACGGCGGCTAATTTAGAACGAGCAGCAGGACGGGTCGGTGGCGTATCAGAAACGGGAAAAGGAAGAATGTTCATATTAGTATCTTGATTTGTTCGTCTACTAATAAGTGAATGAATTGTTGTTCTGTGACCGGCGCTGAGAGTTAAATAATTTCTATGCACATCAGAGCAGCGATTAAGGCGTAAAGGCTTTATGCGCTGGCTATTGCGTGAAGCCTGCTGTTAGGTGGAAAACTAGGCAAAGGAGCGCTAGGCTCAGCTACTTTGAAACGATCACCTCGGTGTATTCTTCCTCTATACGATGATACAGACTGCGTATCTTTGTCTTAGCGCGAGAAGCCCGCTTGCGCAGCGCTGATAGGCTAGGCACTTCATCGCTACTCTGCTGTACGAGATGCTCTCTAATCCGCTGCCAGCTCCATTGGTCAACGAGTTTCATCTGTAGTAATAGAGACAAATCGGGGTCTAGCTTTGCATATTCCTCTAGTGCCCTCCTAAGGCAAATCACCCGCTTCTTTGCTGCCCTAACTCTTGCAGCTTCTTCGCCGCGCTCTGGAATGTGACCCATTTGATTGAACTGCAAATTCGCAATCACAACGGATTGAGGATCTATCGAAGGATGGCGTTTTCTATCTCGGCTGCGCTCACGCACGATGTTGAAACAGGTCGTCTTTAACCATGCCTGCCACTGCTGGACATCCTTGCCCGATTCAATCGTCGAGATTGCTCTTTGATAAGCCTCGCTGATAACTTCGTTGGCATCCAAATAGCTTGTCAGGTTGTATTGCCTAATTCGATTCTTGACATACGCCTTAAACGAAAACGCTCGGCTATCTCGTGGATCTAAGATGCTGGAGATCGCACAATTTAGTCGCTCTACAGGGTCATTAGGGTGAGAAAGAGACATAAAGGGTAGAAGGTGAGGTGCATGAAGTACGTATGAAGTAAAGTGATTGAGTTCCACTTTTGTGACTTTTGCTACTGCCATCAGCCGCATTCTTAAAATATCTTCAGCACTTCCGGTCACAAATCCCGACGTCAAGCACTTAACAGAGTAGGACGTACGGAAAGTCGGGCTTCTTCGCCCATACTGTACTGCCTGCTATTGGTTACAAAGCTGTTAGGTAGCGTTAGTCTAGCTATCGGCGCAACCATCACGGTGACAGCCAGCTGTCACTTGAACACATCTAGACGAGCTCAATGGGAACGTAGACGCAGCTATGGAAGATACTCAATCACCTGCAATATTTCTAAAGACCTGTCAGGACTACCTTATCAATATTGTTAGTGAATACTTTACGTTATCAGTACTAGACAAGTTGACTGAGCAGCAAGCAGATCGAACAGCTGACATTCTGATGCGAGCGGAAGAAGACCCGCTGCTTAGCTTCTTACTTGATGAAGCGGATCACGCTATCGGTCATCTCTTGAATCTTATCAATGTCGAAGAAACACGCGCAGAACAAGAACTGCTGCGCCGTACGATGGATAAAAATTGGATCACTTGGTCAATTACGAAAGCCAAAATAAAGACCAAAGCGCATGAGGGCTCATCGGTGTCTCAGTACACCTTGAAGCAGGCACAGGCGTCCTTAAAAAAGCAAGGGCTCTACCAGGCAGAAATTGATGGGGTGTGCGGACAGAAAACACGTCAGGCTTTTCAGCAGCTAGAGGCAAAATTTCATCAGCACCTCAAAAGAAATGGGCTCTATCCTGAATCGGGTCAAGAGACGCAAACTATTGAGACCCAGGAAGCGATCAAACTGGTGAAGGAAAAAGGCATCGACGGCGAGATTAACGATGAGGCCGATCTGCTGAGCTTCGGCAACGGACTGTCTTTCTGTTAGCGCTATCAACAGGCAGCCGAGGGCCGACCTCGGCTTGCCTGCCAATGAACCGTTATCGCGATGGGCTCGGGCGTCTCTACTTATCAACCCACACCTGATAAAACCGTTACAGATGCGTTACAAACGGCACATCTGTGTCAGGAAGCTCAAGCAGTAAAGCGCTAAAACGCAGACAGGAAAGCCAGTTCGAAATCTATCTACTTTGTAAACCCGCTTGCAATATTTCGTTACATATGTTATGATAGGGGTATACTGACGAGCAAAAGCCATTAATTTTTAGCGCTCTTGTTTGTCATATACCTGTTCACATTTATCCCGCAATCATTTAATGGTTTCTACTACA
>Ga0209194_1000868_pt1 | contig 21278 bp, 23 predicted proteins | sample COGITO_mtgs_1004_FD_184787 | JGI IMG/M metagenome (GOLD analysis project Ga0209194, IMG submission 184787) | Pelagic marine microbial communities from North Sea - COGITO_mtgs_100413 (SPAdes) (version 2) | ecosystem: Environmental > Aquatic > Marine > Epipelagic ...
GATTATGCTGGCGGGCGCTTTGCGGCACTATCGGGGGGTGAATGAGACGATTAGCAGTTTGCTGTTGAACTATATTGCGATCGCACTTCTCAACCATCTGGTAGAAGGCCCAATGCGCGATGTAACCTTTACGACCAAGCCTTCGTCTGCGGAACTTAATCCGGCTATTTGGCTGGGAACTTTGCCAGGAAGCCGGATTCACTTTGGGCTGCTGTATGGGCTGGTGGTGTGTGTTGTTGCCTATTTTTTGATTGCGCGAACAACGTTTGGCTTTGCGGCGCGAACGGCAGGGGGAAATGTGCGAGCGGCCAAGATTGCGGGATTGCCGGTTGGTAAGCTGACGCTGGCGGTTTGTTTTTTGGGCGGGTCGGCGGCGGGCTTGGCGGGCATGGTGGAGGTGGCGGCGGTGCAGAAGCGGGTGAATGAGTCGCTGGTGTCTAACTATGGCTATGCCGGAATTTTGGTGGCGTTTGTGTCGCGGCATAATCCGCTGGCGACAATATTAGTGGCTGTGCTGCTAGGTGGAATTTTGGCGAGCGGAGGAATTTTGCAGCGATCGCATAATCTACCGGATGCAACTGTTTTGGTGTTTCAAGGCATTGTCTTTTTGTGTGTGCTATTTAGCGACTCTTTATACGGCAGGCTGCCGTGGTTTCAGGAGGCTGTGAGTCATGACTGAACCGACCGAATCGCTTGGACTACTCGGTATTCCACTAGGCATTTTAGCGGGGATGCTGCGAGGGAGCGCTCCCTTTTTGTTTGTTAGTCTGGGCGAATGCATTACCGAGAAAAGTGGAAAAATTAATCTCGGATTGGAAGGGACGCTGCTGCTAGGGGCCATGAGCGCCTACGCTGTCTCGTATCTTTCGGCGCCGCTGGTGGGAGACTTTTTTGCGCCCTGGTTGGGCGTTCTGGCGGCAGGTTTTTCGGGGTTGGCGCTGGGTGCGCTGCATGGTTGGCTATCTCAGCAGCGACGGGTAAACGACGTAGCAACTGGGATTGCGATGATTATTTTTGGCAGCGGTCTGGCGTTCTTTTTTGGTAAGCCTTTTATTCAGCCGCAGGCACCGCAGCTATTTACGCTGGACTGGGGGGCCTGGAGCAGTTCGCCGCAGCTACAGTCGGCGCTGAGGGTGAGTCCGCTGTTTTTGTTGGGAATTGCGATCGCGCCTTTGCTGCACTGGTTTTTCAGGGCTACTCGCTGGGGTCTGTATGTTCGAGCGGTGGGCGATAGTCCGCAAGCCGCGCTGGCAATGGGCATTTCGCCGTTCAAGGTGCGAATGTTTAGCATTATGGCGGGCAGCTTTTTAGCTGGAATTGGCGGGGCCTGTCTGTCTCTGTACTATCCGGGCGTTTGGACAGAGCGGATCTCTAGCGGTCAGGGGCTGATGGCGGTGGCGCTGGTGATTTTTGCTCGCTGGAATCCGATCCAGTGTCTGTGGGCGTCTATGCTGTTTGGCGGGGCACAGGCGATCGGCCCGGCTTTTCAATCTGTTGGAATTAACTCGTATTACTACTTGTTTAACGCTGCGCCCTATATTTTGACGCTGTTGATTATGATTGCAACCTGCTCGCCTCAGCAAACGCTGGCTGGCTCGCCCGGTGCACTTGGAAAGGAAGATTAATTCACTATGATTGATTCACTATGATTGGTTCACTATGGTAGATACGCTAAAACTAGCCGTGAATGGCACTCTGATGAGAAATCTCTCGCTTAATCCTAATATGCTCAATGTAGGATCTACGTTTGAGCGAGAAGCTAGAACCGAGCCGAGCTACCGTATTTGGTCGATAGACGACAACTATCCTGCGATGATTAAGGTGAAAGAAGGTGGCGTTGCCGTAGCGCTAGAAGTTTGGAATGTGCCGCTAGCCGGGCTAGGGATTATTCTCTCTCAGGAGCCGCCTGGATTGGCAATTGGTAAGGTGGTTTTGCAAGATGGAGAAGAAGTTTTGGGCGTGATTGGTGAGCCTTTGACGGTAGTAGAAAAACGAGAAATTACGCAATACGGCGGCTGGCGCGCTTACCGGGCGGCGGCTGAACAACAGGTAGAGGATTCATTAGTGTAGTGACGCACCTGCGTAGGAAATTGCTGAAAGCTAGTCGAACAGTTTCAATTAGAAGAGATTGAAGATTTGTTATAGCGCTATCTAGCGACTCCGAGTCTGTTGGATTGAAACTGTTCGACTAGCTAGCGGCGCTTGCTCATGCTAAACGTTTACCCTAGCTCGAAAGTTGTGATGCCAAATATACGATTTAGCGGTAGTTCAGGTACTGGCCCTCTATACATTCTAGCTGTTTCAAAGACGCTGGTGAGCTGATACTTTTGAGCGAGCGCTACGGCGGCGGCGTTTGCCTCTAGCACATCTAGATAAAAGGGACTGCCGGGTTTAATACCAGCCTTTAGGGCTAGAAAGATTGCTTCTGCAATTTGAGGACTATCGGCAAACAAAGGGCCAATCTTATAGCCCTGCTGGCAGGGGCGCAATACGCCGTAGCCCAGCAAATGTTGGCGATGCAGCCAACCTATAACCGTATGGTGAGGAGAATTTAACCAACAGTCTAGAAAAGCGGATCGCTCTGCTAAAAAAATCGTGCTTTCGTAGTTGATGACTGTTGTGAGCGGAACTGAAGCTAGTGAAACCAGCTTGCCTTCGCTGTTCTTGGCCTGGGTGATTAGACTATCGTCGTTTGTAGATCTGCCTTTTCCTTCGTACCGAATATTTCGGTGGGCTAATCGAAAGCCCGATTTCATGTAGTTATCTTGTTGTTCTAAAACGCCGTCTAGGCCAATGGTTCGGCCTTTGAGATGGTTTAGTCCGGCTTGCCAAATTTGCCAGCCATATCCCTGACCTCTAAAGGCTGGCTTTACGATATAGAACCCAAGAAAGCCGAAGGTTGTACCGTACTTTACGACTGAAATACTAGCAATGGGCTCGTTGTTGAGTACGCCAATTAGGAAGCCGCTAGGGTCAGCTGCGTAGAAGCATTCAACATCGTATAAACCCGGATTCCATCCTTCAGCGGCTGCCCATTCGACGACCATAGCTAGTTCGCTACGAGTCATGGTTCTGATCTGGTATGCGCCATCAGTAGGCTGAAGGAAGGACATCGTTTATGTTTAACCCCTACGGGTGACTTGATATAGGGTTAGAGACTCCCTGTAGGGGCTAGCGCTAGGCTGTGGAGTTTACGCTGCTTCGGCAACCTTGGTTTTAAAGCTCTTGCCAGCAGAGAAGGCGGGCACGGTTGTAGCTGGAATTTTTAGCGTTTCGCCGGTGTGTGGGTTGCGGCCATCTCGGGCTTTGCGTTCGCGGGGTTCGAAGGAGCCAAAGCCAATTAAGGAGACTTTTTCACCTTTGGCCACCGATTCCATGATGGATTCGATGAGGGCGGTCACCATTAAGTCGGCGTCGGCTTTGGTGGTTTCTGTTTTTTCGGCGATCGCGTCAACTAATTCAGATTTATTCATAGCGGTTCAATAAAAACGTCCCTGTATTTGTAGCACAGTCAAAAATGGTTCACAAGTACTATTTATCTTGTTTCCCTATTTCTGTAAGGACTTGCGCCACTGTTGATGTCCAGCCAACAATACCACCCTAGACGCGAATTATGTCTATGGTTGCCCTGCGGCTAGCTGAGATACGGGGCAGTTGAGATCGATTCGAAAGGACAGTGGTATAGATGAGTTATGCGATCGAAACCTTCTCACCAACGGCTTCGGTTGGCAATTCTTCTCCTTGATATTCGCGCTCGGGTGCGTCGAATCCGCAGGAGGTGCCGTCTGTATAAACCACCTCATCTTCCCAAGGTAAGCGATAATTGCCCTCGACCATATCTTTCATGTAGGTATAAGGACAGTCCTGTGCGCCGCCTTTTACAGCGGTGTAGCCCCTGTGACCAAACTGATAAATGTTGTTTTCTACGCTCCAGTGTTTACGGGCCTCGCGTACCAAATCGGGGCGGACTTCGGCGGTAATAATTTCGTCGGGGCGATGGCTGCCCGTGACCAGCGGCTGGCCGTCGAAGTTGATGATGGTGCCTTCGCCCATAGAGTCGAAAGAGCCATCTGTGCCGCACATGCAGACGGAGGCCGTGACCATAAGATTGCAGAAGGCGTTGGCCTGATTGGTAATTTGCCAGCTATGGCGAATGGGGGCGGTGTAGCCAGCGGTGCGTAGCATGATGTCTGCTCCTTTGTAGGCGCATTCTCTGGCCATTTCTGGAAACATGCCGTCGTGGCAGATAATCAGCGCAATTTTGCTGCCGTTTGGCCCGTCGCAGACAGGGATGCCGATGTTGCCGGGTTCCCAAGGCTCTACTGGCACCCAGGGGTGAAGCTTGCGGTAGTAGAGCTTAAGTTCGCCCTGGTCGTCGATAATGATGCCGCTGTTGTAGGGATTGCCGTTGGGGTTATATTCCATGATGGAAAAGCAGCCCCAGATTTTGTGGTCGATGCAGGCTTGGCGAAAGGCGTCTACTTCGGGGCCGTCTAGCCGACACATAATCTCTGGGTTGGTGTCCATTGACAGGCCGTGAAGAGAATATTCTGGAAAGACGACTAAGTCCATCGTGGGCATGTTGCGCCTAGCTTTGCCCACTAGGTCGCAAATTCGCTGGGTCTGAGCGGCTAGGTCGTCTGGGGTGACAACGGTGGGCAGCTGCGCCTGCACCATGCCTAAAACAACGCCGTTGGGTGACTTGTTCAATCCGCCGAGTCCGCTCATAATTTTTGCCTGATGATTTGGGTTGGGTTTTTTTGATCTAGCTGAGTCTTTTTAATCTAGCTGGGTCTTTTTAATTTATCGGGAAGCCGCTGGCCGTTTTGTGACGATTGTTGCAATTTGAGTAGACGATTGGCTGATTGAACTAGCTATTTTGCTTGGCTTTTAAGCTCAGCGCGGCCACTGCGATTGTAACAATTCCCACGCCCACAATTTGTTGAAGCTGCAGGGTTTCTTGTAGTGCTATCCAAGCGAGTAGAGCGGTTAAAGCGGGTGTGCTGCCGCTGATGAGTGCGGTTAGAGATGCGCCGATGTAGCGAACGCCAAAGTTGTTGAGGACGTAGGCGACGACGGTGACCAGCGCGGAGACTAAGGTCATCAACAAGACTGGACGCCAGGCGGCTGGTGCGACATCGATAGCGGGCATGACTGTAAGGCTTAGGCTAGAGGCTAACGAGACGACAGCGAACGTGACTAAGGAGAACGGCACTGGGTGAAGTGAAGCCTGAGTCTGGAGTGCAATTTCGGAGAAGATGCCGTAAAAGCCAAAGCTGAGTCCGGCTAGGAGGGCGCAGAGAATGCTAGAAGTTGGGCTAGTCTCTGGATTTAGCGCCAGGTTGCTGCCTCTACTGAGCGTAGTGAGGGCAACGCCCGAGAGGATGATGAGCATCAGGATGAGCTGGTAGGAGCGGGGGCGTTGGCGTAGAAAGCGCCAGGCGAGGAGGACGGTGATGGCGGGGTAGATGAAGAAGATGGCGATCGCCACTCCAGCCGAAATTTGGCTCAGCGCAAAGTAGAGCGAGGTTAGCCCGACGAACAAACACAGCCCGCTGCCGAGGACAGCGCCGAGGAGTTTGAAGTTTTTAGAGAGCTGTTGGATAGCGGTGAAGGTTTTGCTGTACAAAAGCGGCGAGACAGCGGTGAGTAGCACGGCCATTAACGCCATTCGAATTGCTAGCAGCATGACGATATTACTAATTTGAGGGGCTACCCATCCGCCTAGTTCGACTTGAGTAAAGAGAGATTCGGCGACGAAGAAGATCCGCGAGATGATGTTTTGAGTGGCCAAACCAATCGCGCTAAGGAGTACTAAGGCAATCCCGATTGCAGTTTTAGAGCGATCGCGGCTAGGCGGATGAGGAGAAAGACTCATGTAGATAGATAGCGCTGTTTGGGCGCGTCAAGATAGTGGCAGGCAACCTGACGATTGTCGCTGATAGTTTGCAGTTCTGACAGAATTTGCTGGCACCAACAGCGGTCGTTGCTTTTAGGACAGTGGCTAGAGAACCAGCAAGCGTGGAGACAAGAACATTTGAGCCTTTGTTCGTATAAACCGAACCCAAAATGGGTGAAACCCTCACCTGGGTATGGTTTTCACATTGTTTTCTTGGGTTCTCTACACTGCGCGGACAGATTGACTCTGGCATTGTATAAGAGTCAAAGAACAAGTTAAAAGTCAAAGAACAGGAGAAGACAAGATTATGAACAAACTCATTCGTTACGCACTCGGTGTTGCTATTCCCCCGGTTGGAGTATTCCTTACTTACGGTATTAGCCCCGCCTTTTTCATTAACCTACCGCTCACTCTTCTAGGATGGTTGCCTGGAAGCATTCATGCGGTTTGGGCGATCGCAAAGCACTACGAAACTCTAGAGCTACCTCAAGATTCTAGAGAGATCAACGTTTAGTCTTTAAGACCGGATCCCAAGACCGTTTTTTCAAGTAACGTACACCATTCAAAAGAAGAGAACAATCATTATGTTAGGACTTTTTGTCACCACGCTCGTCACTGCGCTGAGCCTTTTAGTTGTTGATTTGGCCGTGCCGGGCGTTGGCATTGCGACTTTTGCCGCCGCGCTTTTAGCCGCGCTTTCGCTGGGCGTTGTCAATGGCTCGGTTAAGCCGGTTTTGAAGCTGCTGTCGCTGCCCGTAACGTTTTTGACGCTGGGCGCTTTTTCGCTAGTGGTCAACGGCTTTTGCTTCTGGCTCGCGTCTGTATTGGTTCCTGGCTTTACCGTTCACGGACTGCTGGCGTTTATTCTTGGCCCTATCGTACTCTCGACTGTTAGCACCTTTATCTCTGGCTATTTTCACAAAAATGGTTTGGATGAGAAAATTGCAGGTGTTGGGAGTAAGTTTAATCTGAAGTCGGCTGAGGGCGATCGCATCGAAGCCGCTACTGAAAAAAGTAAGCTAGAAGCCTCTGAGCCTTCTTAGTAAACAAAGCGCGGTTCTAAATGCCGCCTTTCAGTATTAAAACTCCACTGTTTTACAGCAGTGGAGTTTTTTGTTTTGAGCCGCGTATAATGACGTTATTTCAGGTGATAATTTAGCGGCTTCAGTAGTTATGGCTTCAGTGTTTGTCAAAGCAGATTTTACGTTAGATACTCGGCAGATACTAGACGGCCTTGCTCATCTGAATACTGCCGAATTGGAAGAATTTTATGAAGGCGTTGGGCGTTTGTTAAAGCGTCGAAGAGGCGATGCTGACGGTTCGCCTTCTTTTCCAATCGTTGATGGTTTTGTTGATAGTGCTGTTGATGAGAGCAGCTTGCCAATTGTCGAGGCGCTTATTCCTAAATCTATTACGCTAGATGGTGATAGCGTTTGCTTTTAGTGGGTGCGATCGCTTCTATCGCACTGCCCTACTCATATCACCCTACTCACATTACTCTGCCGGACGCTGAACGGCTTTGATATTGTCCCATTCCTGCTCGGCCCAGCCATTTCTCCTTGTCAACAATCAGCGCTCCTCGTAGAAACACCTTTTCTACTTTTCCTTGTACGCTGCGCCCTTCAAAGAGAGAGTAGTCCACGTTGGAGTGATGGGTGCTGGCGCTTATCGTATGGCGCTTTTCAGGATCAAACAGCACAATGTCTGCGTCGCTGCCGATGGCGATGGTGCCTTTGCGAGGAAATAGCCCAAACATTTTGGCGGGTGCGGTTGCGGTGAGCTGTACAAAACGGTTGAGATTTATTTTGCCTGCTCTTACGCCGCCGTCATACAGCAACTCTAGCCGCAGCTCTACGCCAGGAGCGCCGTTTGGAATCTGGTTGAAGTTGCCTTCTCCAAACCGCTTAGATCTTAAGATCCCCATCGGGTTTTCGTTGAAGCAGAAGGGACAGTGATCGGTGGAGACGATTTGTAAGTCGTCGAACTGTAAGCCTCTCCATAGCTCGTGCTGGCACTTATGATCCCGTAGGGGCGGGGTCATGACGTATTTAGCGCTCTCGAACCCTGGGCGATCGTATTCGGAGTTGTCTAAGAATAGGTAGTGCGGGCAGGTTTCGGCAAAGGCATGGATGCCGCGATCGCGCGCTTCTACCACTGCCTCTAAAGCCTCTTTTGCCGAAAGGTGCACAATATACACGGGCACTTCGGCTAGCTCGGCAATGCGAATGACCCGGTGGGTGGCCTCTCCTTCCATTAATCGGGGCCGCGTCATCTGGTGAAACTTTGGCGAGGTGTTGCCCGCTTCTAGCGCCTCATCAATGAGCGCCTGAATGACAATGCCGTTTTCTGCGTGAACGTTCACCATGCCGCCGTGCGCTCCGACCTTGCGCATAATCTTGTAAATGGCCGCATCGTCTACCATCATGACGCCAGGGTAAGCCATGTATAGCTTAAAGCTGGAGACGCCTTCGTTGTTGACTAGGTCAGGAAGTTCGGCTAGCGCGTCGGCGTTGGCATCAGTCAGAATGACGTGGAATCCGTAGTCTACAGAGCACTGTGGTGCGGCGGCGGCGAGTCGTCTATCTAGGGCAGCTTTGGGGCTTTCGCCCTGAAACTGTTGGGCAAAGTCGATGATGGTGGTGGTGCCGCCGAATGCGGCTGATTGGGTGCCGCTTTCAAAACTATCGCAGGTGTAAACGTCGTTGCCCATGGGGGTTTCCATGTGCACATGTACGTCGATGCCGCCGGGCAGTACCAGTAGGCCGGTGGCGTCGTGCGTTTCGGCATTTTCTACGCTCAGGCTGCGGCCAATGGCTTCAATTTTGCCATTTTCGATGAGAATATCGCCCGCATAGTCATCCACTGCCGTGACAACTCGCCCACCTTTAATGAGTACTTTACTCATCGGAGTCTCCTTGATGTTTCTGTTATGACCGCTACGCTCTGTTTCTGTTATGACCGCTACGCGAGGACGGTTCTATCAGGACGACTGTTGCTGTTTATAAGTGGCCCAGCCGCCGATGTCGGAGATGTCGGGATATCCGTTCTCTTCGATGAGTTTTTGGGGGTACAGCATAGCGATCGCCTGCTCTCCGTTCTCCAAATCCACCTCTGCTGGATACATATTGGGGGGTTCAGTCGATACGAGATAGTCGTACTGCTCGGGCGTGAGCTGGTAAATTTCGCCTGGAATAGAAATTCCGTTGGTCTTAGTGGCATAAATGCCGGGATGCCAGCCGTCTTTTACAGCGTGCAGGCGATAGTTGGGCGCTGTTTTGGCTTCGCCTAGGAAAGTGGCCGACTGTAAGTTTTGATGATCGGGCTGACCGCGTAGGGCTGAACCACAGATAAAAACGCGCTTAGCGGTGGGCGATGCATCGGACATGGGCTTGCCTCGTGAGTGAGTTCTAAAACGATTTACCAGAACGATTTGAAGAATTTGGCTACATTGTATACAGTTTCTAGACAATCTGTTTGTATACAATCATGCGCATCATAAAAGATTTTGTGCCGTTACCGAGTTCTCTTATATGACTGCTAGCCCCCAATCTGTCATAACTCATCCCGAGGCAGTATCTCCTCGAACAAAGTCTGAGATAGCGAGTGTTGCCGCAGGCGTCTCGTTGCGCTCAGTGACTAAAAAATACGGCGCGTTTACCGCTATTGAGAATATCACGCTAGATATTCCGTCGGGGGCTTACTGCTGTTTGTTAGGCCCTAGCGGCTGTGGTAAGACAACGGCTTTGCGGATGATTGCAGGGCACGAGGAGGTGACTGGTGGAGAGGTTCTGATCGGCGATCGCACCGTCACCCATTTGCCGCCCGCAAAGCGAAACACCGCAATGATGTTTCAAAACTACGCGCTGTTTCCCCACAAAACTATATGGAAAAACGTTGAATTTGGCCTCAAGATGAAAGGCGTTGCGAGTTCGGAGCGCAAGCAGCGTGTGGATGAGATTTTGGAGCTAGTTGGGCTAAGCCATACCGCTGAGCGAAAACCCAGTATGCTCAGTGGCGGTCAGCAGCAGCGGATTGCGCTGGCTCGGGCGCTAGTGACTCGGCCACAGGTGCTGATGCTGGACGAGCCGTTGAGTGCGTTAGACGAAAATCTACGGGTAAAAATGCGAGGTGAGCTGAGAAAAATTCAGCGGCAGTTTGGCCTTACCTTTATTCAGGTGACTCACCATGTCGAGGAGGCTTTCTCGCTCTCCGACCAGATTGTGGTGATGAACCACGGTCATATCGAGCAGGTGGCAGATCCTACAGAGCTATTTAATACCCCCGCCTCTCAGTTTGTTGCCAAATTTATTGGCGACAATAATATCTTTGCCGGTAAGGTCGTCAATGTTGTGTCCGACGGGGATGGCAAAGACCTGATTGAACTGGAGGTTGAAACGGTGGGGAGGCTTTTCTGCCGAGGCGTTGCGACGCCAACTGGATCAGATGCGGCCTGTTCTGTTCGACCCGACTTAATTCATCTCACGCCAAAGTCCGATTCGCTGGCAACAGGTACTCTCTCTTCTCCTTCTGCTAATGCCAACCAGCTGACCGCTCGTATTACAGGCGTTGAGCTAACTGGCTATGTCACTCGCGTGTCGCTGATGCTTGAAGCTACTGGCCAACCGCTGCTGTATAAGGCTCGCACCACCGATTGGATAGCGTCTGGTTTAAATGAAGGATCTCTGGTGAGTGTCCGGTGGTCAGCCCAAGACAGCGTTTTTCTGCCCTACTAGTTTTTCTCTACTAGTTTTTTCTCTACTAGTTCTTTGGCCTATTAGCAAAATTGATGCGAGTAAACCTTTTCGCTGGCTAACGTTTTATCAAGTACGAGATTTTATCGGCAGCCGCTAGTTTATTCTCTCCTTTAACTTTGTTCGTTTTGTTGTTTACTTGAGTTCGTTCAGAAATGCCCAATATTACCCGTCGTCGTCTGATTCAAACTGGTTTAGCGGCTGGCGCTGCGCTTACGACTGCTCGCTGTGGCCGGGCGGATACCGAAGCCCCGCTCGGGACGCCGAACAATCCTGACACATCGCCGGAGCTGAATGCTAACAAGATCAAGGATGTGACGCTGCGCTTTATTGGGACGGGCGTTGCCCAGGTGAATGACATTCGCGATAAAGCCCAAGAGGATCTGGGCTTTAAGATTGACCTAAAGGCGCTGAGCACAGAAGAAAATAATCAAATTGCGATTACTCAGCCCGGTCAGTACGATATGTTCGACGGCGAGTACTTTAGCCTGCCGCTGGTGATTCCTTCTGGCAACTTGCAGCCTATTGACACTAAGCGCATCAAGAATTTCGACAAGATCGTTCCTTTCTTTACGACCGGAAAGTTCAATGGACTGCCGGTTGAAAAGGCTCAGGGTACAGCGCCGATTAAAGTGATGTATCTAACTGGCGAAGACTCTAAAGAGTTTTCTGCAACGCCTACCGATTGGGCAACGATGATTCCCTTTCAGTACAACGCTGATACTTTGGGCTATCGGCCCGATTTGGTAGGCCGAGAAATTACGTCCTGGTCTGATTTGTTCGATCCGGCTTTTAAGGGTAAAACGTCGATTCTCGATATTCCTTCTATTGGCATTATGGATGCAGCCATGGTTGTAGAGTCTGCGGGACTGATGACTTTTGGCGACAAAGGCAACATGACTAAACCCGAAATCGATCAGATTACGGATATTTTGATTGAGCAGAAGAGGAACGGTCAGTTCCGCGCCTTTTGGAAGACCTTTGATGAATCGGTGAATTTGATGTCGTCGGGTGAGGTGATTTTGCAGTCAATGTGGTCTCCGGCGGTGACCGCTGTGCGATCGAAAGGGATTGACTGCGTGTATGCGCCGCTGAAAGAGGGGTATCGGGCCTGGGGCGGTGGCGTCGGGCTTTCTCGGAATTTGGAAGGGCCTGCTTTAGATGCGGCTTATGCTTATTTAGACTGGTTGTTAGATGGCTGGGTGGGTGCGTTTTTAGGTAGACAGGGCTACTACAGTGCGGCTCCTGATACGGCTAAAACCTTTATGTCTCCAGAAGAATGGGCTTTTTGGTATGAGGGTGAGCCAGCAGCGGTCGATATGGTCGATCCGTTTGGGACGACGCTGGAGAAGGCGGGTGCGGTGCGAGACGGTGGCTCTTTTGAAGAACGAATGGGCAACGTTGTTGTTTGGAACTCTACGATGGATGAACAGGTTTACCTGGTGCAAAAGTGGAATGAGTTTATTGCGGCGTAGGCTGCAGCTAGTCGAGGATCTATGCCATTTTTATAGGCCAAGCTATGTACAGAAACTGGAAAACGCTGCAGCCCTATCTGCTGGCGACGCCGCAAGCGCTGATCTTGCTGATGTTTTTGGTCTTTCCAATCGTCATGATTTTTGTCGTGAGCTTTTGGCAGTTCAATGGCTATTCGATGACGCCTGCGTTCTCGTTTGACAATTACGTTAATGTCTTTACGTCGCAGGTTTCTCTTTCTACTTACCTGAATACGTTTAAGTATGTTGTTTTGGTCTGGACGGTTTGTTTGGCGATCGCATTTCCGGTCTCCTACTTCCTAGCTTTTTGCATCGAAAGCGAGAGCCTGCAAGTTTTGCTGTTCTTGTTGTGCACCATTCCGTTCTGGACTTCGAACATCATCCGCATGATCTCCTGGATCCCGCTGTTGGGGCGCGAAGGACTGCTGAACCAGCTGCTGCTGAATCTTCACCTGGTTCAGCAGCCGGTAGAGTGGTTTCTCTATTCCGACTTTGCCATTGTTTTAGGCATGGTGCACCTCTACAACTTTTTTATGATCGCGCCGATTTTTAACAGCATGATGCGTATCGATCGAACGCTGATTACGGCGGCTCGCGATATGGGCGCTTCTGGTTTTTCGGTTTTAAAGGAGATTATCTTGCCGTTGAGCGCGCCGGGTATTGCCATCGGGTCTATTTTTGTAGTGACGCTGGTGATGGGCGAATATGTGACGGTGCGGCTGATGGGCGGCGGTCAGTCGGCTTCTATTGGCAAGCTGATTAGTACCCAAATTGGCAGCTTGCAGTATCCTTTGGCGGCGGCGAACGCGGTTATTTTGCTTTTGATCACGCTGGTACTGGTGACTGGCATTTTGCGAGTGGTTGATATTCGCAAGGAGCTATAATTTATGGCTAAGCGTTCTCCTGCTTTTTACGGTCTCGCTGCCTTTTTTGGTCTGTTTGTGCTGTTTTTATACGGCCCTATGCTGGCTATTTTTACCCTGTCGCTGCAAGGGCCGGATGGGGCGCTGACCTTTCCACTGCGGAGCTTTGGCTTCTATTGGCTAGGTCAGGTTTTTCAAGAACAGCGGGTGGGTAGCTTTGTCGAGTCTTTTCAGCGCTCTTTTGGGTTGGGGCTTTTGGTTGTGGCGATCGCCATTATCGTTAGCGTCATGGCTAGCATGGCCTTTCGCAGCCGCTTTCGAGGGTCGGTTTCCTTGTTCTACCTCACTATTTCTAGTCTGGTGGTTCCTGGCGTTTTGATTTCACTCGGGATTGGCATTACCTTTCAGGTGCTCCGTATTCAAACCAACTGGTTTTCGTCTGGTTTGGGCGCTCACCTTACTTGGACGGTGCCGTTTGCCTTTTTAATTATGCTGGGCGTTTTCAACCGATTCAATCCCTTTTATGAGGAGGCCGCTCGCGACTTAGGGGCCAACGATGTGAAAACTTTTAAAGAAGTTGTTCTACCGCTGATCCTTCCTAGCTTAGTTGGCGTTGCCTTGCTCAGCTTTACGCTTTCCTACGATGAATTTATTCGGACTTCTTTAGTCTCTGGGCAGAAAAACACGCTGCCCTTGGAGATTTTTGGCATGACGACAAACGTAACGTCGCCCGCGCTTTATGCATTAGGCACACTCACAACTCTGTTTTCGGTCACGATGATTGCGGCTGGTTTTGGTGCCTTTAAGCTGCTTTCTCGCGATTAGCTTTCTCGCGATTGGCCTTCTTGCGATTGGCTTTCTCGCGATTAGAGTTTGACCCTTTGCGATCGCGCATCACAGTCCATTACCTTCCATCACCATCTATCACAGCCGCTCGGCAACTTGCTTAAGCCTTTGCAACTGGCTCTCCATATCTTTCTTCGTCAAGCTTGCCGCAAATTGCTTAAAGCCAAAGCTTATGAGTGGATTTGGAATGGTGAACTCAAATCGGTTGAGGAGTTTTGTGCCGTTGGCTGCGGGCTGGCATTCCCAGCGATCGCACCCGCGAAAAAATCCATCAAACTTCCAAACAATTAATCCCGGCGATCGCTCTATTACCGTGCTGCGCAGCGTCGGTGCAAGGACTGGAACCTTTAGCTTAAAGTTGAACTCGCTGCCTTTGGTAGTTTTCCATTCTCCGACTGGCTCGCAAACTAGCGCCGGGTTTAGCCACCGGTGCATGAGCGATTGTTCTGTAAAACAGCGCTCTACTTTGGTCGCGGTTGTAGAGATTAAAACAGACTGCTCGTAAACGTTTGACGGATTACTCATGGCTCATTTTCTGTGCGGCTTGCTCAAAATCGGCGACTGCTTTGTCGGTGTCTAGCTGATGGAAAAAAGACTGGGCGATCGCCTCGGAAAACGTAAAGGTATCTACGCCTTTTGTCGCTAAAACAGAGATATCTTCTATCTGTCGGATGCTCGCTGTCAATAGGCGAGTTGAGCTACCAACGCCGTTAAGCGCCGCCTGCATATTTGTGATTTCTGCCAAGCCATCTTTTCCAGAATCTTTGATGCGGCCTAAGTAGGGGGCGGCGTAGCTAGCCCCGAGTGCGGCGGCGATGAGTACCTGATGTACCGCGTACACAGCGGTGAGAGTTACCGGAATTCCTTCTTGAATCAGGACGCGAGCGGCGGTTGCTCCAATTTGGGTGGCGGGCAGCTTTACCACGACGCGATCGTTAGCTTGGCTGAGCGTTCTGCCTGTTTTAATTAACTCTTCTGGCGAGCTGCCCCAAGATTGTAAATGAACTTCCTGGCAGTCTAGCAGGCAGGCTTGCTCTGCTAGCGCGATGAGGCGACTAGGAGTGCAGGCAACGTTGGCCTTTTCTAGCAGCAGCGGATTGCAGGTAACGCCGTAAAAAAGCCCAGTTGGCAGCCATTTTTTGTACGCATCCACTTCTGCGGTATCTAGATAGAGTCGCAGCGGCCCAGACTGGTTGGACTGAGCGGCGATCGCGGAATGGGCAATTGAGCTATCAGGCATGGGCAGCGGTGAAGTGGGTTGGTGGCTGGCGAGCATCTCTATCTGCTGTATAAGTTACAGGCCAGCGCAAGAAAAAACCACCCAATGCCTGCAGGTAATGCTTAGGCTCAGGTGGCTTTAAAAATGGCTAATTATTCAATGTGTTGAGCGAATGGGTCTTGAGCGAATGGCCTGGGACCTTGTCTATTTATTTCTAAGCCAGAAAGGCGGTGTCAGGAAAGATTGAAGTCTGTTCGTTAACGACTAGCTCTGGCGCAAAGGCAGTTGGGCTGGAAAATAACTGCTCAGAGGCGTCCTGCTGTAAGGCACTGCCTAATAGATAGGTGTCTACTGTGGCATTGGCTCTCTCTAAAACGGAAACGTTGTCGATAAAACCGCCTATGCCATCGACTTCACCTACGGCTCTGAAGGCGAGCGTACTGACATTGCGATCGCTTCCCTTCACCGAAAACCGGTAGTTTTTCCAATCGCCGCGATCGCCGCCCGTGAGCGTATCTATTTTGTTGCCTTCCCAGAAAACATCGACCGCTGTGCTGGCCAAGTCGCGACCGCCGCTGGTGAAATCTACAGATAGGGTGTAGTCCTGACCTGTTAGCGTGTCTATGTTCTGGCCAACGGTGGCGTTTTGCCCGTAGGCGTCAAGTTCTATCCAGGCGGTGCCATCAGCGGCTTGCCCCATGCTCTCGGTTCGCCGGTCTACCTGGAAGCCAACGCCAGAGATTTTGGCCCAACCCTTGATTTTGGTGTACCCACCAACGGAGTTAGCCTCAACCGGCGTGTCTTCAAAGCTGCCGTTAATGACCAGATTGCTTGCTAATGGAGCGACGGAGTCGGCCGCGCGCACTACGCCCTGGTCTAGCGTGAAGACTGCGCCACTACCTACACCGTAAAGATTGCGAATTCCGTTGATGTCGTCTTCTAGTAGAAACGGCTCGGCTTGACCCTCAAACTTGTTGCCCAGCACCGAGTTCATAATGGCGCTGACATCGTTCTCGTGGTCTAGTCCCAGTGAGTGTCCTAGTTCGTGGGTTGCCGTTTCTAGGAACTTTGTGTCTGTCCACTGCTCTGCGGTATCGAACGTGATGTCGCCGTAGGTAGGGAAATAGGCAAAGGCTAAAGTTTTACCCTGGCCATCAATGGCGTTGCTTTGCACCAAAATATCGACCTGATCGCCCGAGCCAGGGTCTTGGATTTCTTGAAAGTTTAAGGGTGCATACTTGGCCCAAACGGATAGAGCACTGGTTATTAAGCTTTTGGCTTGGCTAAAGCTAATTCCGTTGACAGCAAAGGCATCGTCGAAGGCAAAGCTCACGGTGGTGGTGCCGTTGTCGCTGCCTCTCCACTTCAGCGGCTCTGCGCTGCCATTATTCCCGTTGTCTATGCGCTCTCCTATGCTCGTTAGGGTCGTAAAAGCCGCTGCATTAGAGGGGATAGAGAACTGATATGTCTCGCTAACTTGGTCGATCAGATCGCTGATCTTGCTGCTGCTTTGACGACGGTTACCGCCATTGGAGAAAATTGAGTTTGCAAACGCGAATACTGTGGACGAGTTTAGGGGCCTAGTTGATGAGTTTGCAAAATTAGTCAGGCCGCTAGTTTGGCTACCGAGCGTCTCTAATAAAGTTTGAATTGTAGTCTTTGTGCCATCAGAAGTTTCATCAGCGATCGCATCTTCATAGAAAGTCTGTAGGGTCTCAAAAAGCGAGTCGTTGACTATCCGATCGCCTAGATCGTCAGAGAGCGCTGTTAGCAGATCATCTCCGGACAGATCGAGAGATTCTAAGATCTTGTCTAAGGTGAGAAAATCTGAGTTTAGAAGGGTCTGTATAGTTTCTGTATGAGAAGACGACATTAATTTATGGCAAGAGTCTAGAAGACGGCTAAAAGTAAATTTCAGCAGGTGAGCTTCTTAGTCCAAGCGATCGTAAATCACTCGGCAAGGCGTAGATTTTAAAAAGGCTATCCGCTGAATACTAATAATTGTTTAAGTCAACTACGTTCTGCTGAATTGTGGTGCGCATATGCAACATGACTGAACGCATTGGTGATGCTAACTTTGACCCTATAAACAATTATGGTAGATGCGTTGTAAGTAAACCTATTCTAAGATGAAGTCCTGAACAGAAGCCTCCGCATTTTGATGAAGATTTTGTATCGAGCTTTACTAACTGAACTACTTTAATGCCGCCGTACGTATAGCGCAATCAAGTTATGTGTCAATTAGTTCGCTGGGCCTGTTGCTAGCCGACTGGACTGGCTAACTGGACTGGTTAACTGGACTGGCCAACTCGTACTACCATAGGGGCTGTTACGGATGCTGATGAAGGGTGACGTATGACAGGTGAACTGGGCTATTCATTGCCTCCGGCTATTCGCCGCATTGCCAGAAACTTTCGAATTGCGGGTTGGATTGGCCTGTGGGTGCAGGCGGTGGTAGGTGCACTGTCGGCCATTATGTTCTTTATTTTTCTTTTAGGAGAGGGGAATAACTCAGCGAAAGCAGGGGCTGGCTTGTTTTTAACACCGGCGCTGGTTGCGGTTTGTATTGGCGTGTTTTGGAGCTTTCGCTATGTCTTGTTTGGTCGCAAGCTGGGAAATCGAAACCCGGATTTGAGACCTAAGCCTAAGGACGCTGTGCGGATTGTGCGTATTGGCTTGATTATTGCGCTAGTGGGGCAGGCTTTGGCGATTATGGGCGGCGAGTCTGTGATTGCGCCGCTGTTAGTTAAGGGCCTGAGCCAAAGCGGCGTGACGGTTGATGGGCAAACGGGGCAATTTGTGGCCAGACGGATTGATGCGCAAGACATCCTGCCGCTGTTTGCGGCAATTAACACTACGTTTACGCACTTTATTGGGCTGTGCGCCTCGCTGTGGCTTCAGTATGTAGTCGATCGCCCATAGCGCGGGCATAGGCGCAGGCATAGCGCAGTTTTTTTGCGATCGCTGCGCCAACAACTAGAACCGAGAACCGGGCTGCTGGAGAAATTTGACTTCTTCGGGCGTGCTTTGCCTACCTAAAATTTCATTGCGGTGGGGAAACCGGCCAAATCGCTGAATCACCGCTCGATGACGAATGGCGTAGTCTAGGCCCCCTTTTAGTCCTTCGTCTAAGTTAGGGACGGTGTTCACTAAGTTTTGCATGAGTTCTACACAGCGGTCTTGGTCGATCAGGGCTTCGCTGTGCTCGAAGGGGACGTAGATAAAGAAGCGCTGAGCTGGGATTAGCGATTTATCTTGACCGGTATCTACTAGGTGAGCGGCAAGGGCTTTGGCCTGCGGGTCGGTTGCGAAGCTGCGAGGCTGGTTTCTAAAGAGATTGCGCGGAAATTGATCGAGCAATAAAAGGAGGGCGACTGATGCTTGCACTGGGGATTGCGAATTTTCTTGCCAGTGGTCGAGCGCACCCGCAGCAGCTTTTTCGTAGTCGAGCAGGAAGCGCTGATGAATTTGCTGGTCGAAGTCGGGGTTTTTGACGAACCAGGCTTTGCGGTATTGGCCGTAGTCGGCGTCGGTAGGCTGGCCAAACCAAAAAGTGAGGATGGCTTCGGTTCTGTTGGCGGGTCTGTTGGCAGGTTTGTTGGCAGACGGTGACATGATGAGCGCGTGCGGGATCTACTGGGCGTCGTTTGTTGACAGCATAGAATAGTTTTAGGGTTATGCTTTTGGCTGTCAAATTCTACTGCTATGTCTTTTTTATCTGTATTGTTGGCGATCGCACTGCTGGTCGCAGTCTATAGCTGGTTAACGGGCCGCCGGTTGCCTATCTTCGGCAAGTCTAGAGGGGGTGAGCACACCAGTATTCAGCGCAGTCGCGGGGTAGATCGTTCGACGCGTCGTCAGCTGCTGGGTTTAGTGGGTGGTAATGCGACCGTGGCAGAACGGTTGGTCAGCGATCTGCAAGCGCACAATCCGGGCCGCAGCGAACAGTGGTGCTGGGAGAAGGCGATCTATGATATTGAGCGCGATCGCAGAGCCTAGCAGACTTGACCTAAGCGAACTTAGCATAAGCGAGCTGGGCTTAACGGCTTTACATACTTCGTTTGCCGCATACAAACTCTTGATAAACGCTGCCCGGATAGGTGAGCTACCGTTACGTATTGATGGTTTAGTCGTTGGCTAAGGGCACCGCTTAAATCGGGCAAAGCGTCTTTCGCTGCCTTTAAGGATAAAACGCATTTATTTGCCTTTATTCTCGTAGGATTATGCGGCTGCTTTGCCTTGCGCGTATCCATCAACATTTCTCAATTTATTGCTGCTTTTGGGAACCCTTTGTCTGCACATATCAAAGGGTCTATTGAAGGGCGTATCTAAATGCGTACCGACCCGTATTCTTCCAAAGTCAGCGATACATTTTCTACACCCGTTCATCGAGGATTTATATGACCATGGCGCAACTTAAGCGAGCACTGATTACCGGAATTACCGGCCAGGACGGTTCGTATTTGGCTGAACTGCTGTTGCAGAAGGGCTATGAAGTTCACGGGATTATTCGCCGCACGTCTACGTTCAATACTGATCGAATTGACCATATTTACGTAGACCCTCACAAGGAAGGCGCTAGACTCTTTTTGCACTACGGCGATCTGAACGATGGTACGATGCTGCGTCGGATTTTAGAGCAGGTGAAGCCGCAGGAGGTTTACAACTTGGGCGCTCAATCCCACGTGCGCGTGAGCTTCGATTCGCCTGAGTATACGGTTGATACGGTGGCAATGGGCGCACTGCGGCTGCTAGAGGCCATTCGCGACTATCAGCAGCGGACGGGCGAGGAAGTTCGCTTTTACCAGGCGGGTTCATCTGAAATGTATGGCAAGGTGCAGCATGTGCCTCAGTCGGAGGAAACGCCCTTTTATCCGCGCAGCCCGTATTCTTGTGCGAAGGTGTATGCGCATTGGCAAACGATTAACTACCGCGAGTCGTACGATATGTTTGCGACTAACGGCATTTTGTTTAACCATGAGTCGCCGCGTCGAGGCGAGACGTTTGTGACGCGCAAAATTACGCGGGCGATCGCGCGAATTGTCGCTCAGCAGCAGGAAAAGCTATATCTCGGCAATTTAGACTCTAAGCGCGACTGGGGCTACGCTAAAGACTATGTGAAGGCGATGTGGCTGATGCTTCAGCAGGAAAAGCCAGATGATTTTGTCATTGCAACTGGCGAGACGCATTCTATCCGCGAGTTTTTGCAGGTGGCGTTTGAGTATGTGAACCTGGACTGGCACGACTACGTAGAGTTTGATGAACGCTATTTGCGCCCGGCAGAGGTCGATTTGCTCATTGGCGATCCGACTAAAGCGAGGAAGGCTTTGGGCTGGACGCCTGAGATTACTTTTGATGGGCTAGTCAAGCTGATGGTGGATTCTGATTTGGCAGCAATTGGCCAAAAACCGATTGGAGTGGCCGAAGGTGTTCCGGATATTGCGACAGTTCGGCGTCAAATGATTGGGTCGATGGCGTAGTTGCCGTTTGCAGGTGGCGGGATATGGCTTGCTATGTCCCTTCCCTGGTGAGCGATCGCATCCGCTCGACGTATACAATTTTGATGTTTTGAAGGCGTGTTTTAGCACGCGTAGGTAGGGCTAGATAGGCATGGAACTCGCAAATAAGAAGATATTGGTTACAGGCGGCGCTGGCTTTTTAGGCAAGCAGGTAGTCGAGCAGCTCGTGAAGGCTGGGGCGACGCCTGATGATATTTTGGTGACGCGATCGCGCGACTATGACCTCACCCAAATGGAAGCCTGCCAGCGGGCTGTTAAAGGTCAGGACATCATTGTCCACTTAGCGGCTCATGTAGGCGGCATTGGCCTGAACCGCGAAAAGCCTGCCGAGCTGTTTTACGACAATTTGATGATGGGCACTCAGCTCATTCATGCGGCCTATGAGGCAAACGCCGAAAAGTTTGTCTGCGTGGGTACGATTTGCGCCTATCCCAAGTTCACCCCGGTTCCCTTTAAAGAAGATGATTTGTGGGCCGGGTATCCCGAAGAAACAAATGCACCCTACGGCGTGGCGAAGAAGGCTTTGCTCGTGCAGCTAGAGGCTTATCGCCAGCAGTACGGATTCGACGGCATTTATCTGCTGCCGGTGAACCTCTACGGCCCCGAAGACAACTTTGACCCGCGCAGCTCTCATGTGATTCCTGCTCTCATTCATAAGGTGCATCAGGCCCAGCTAAACGGCGATTCG
>Ga0209194_1000871_pt1 | contig 21230 bp, 20 predicted proteins | sample COGITO_mtgs_1004_FD_184787 | JGI IMG/M metagenome (GOLD analysis project Ga0209194, IMG submission 184787) | Pelagic marine microbial communities from North Sea - COGITO_mtgs_100413 (SPAdes) (version 2) | ecosystem: Environmental > Aquatic > Marine > Epipelagic ...
GCTTGGCAACCTCGCTGAGTGCTATCCAGGAACGCGGGGTGCGGGCGGCGCGATTGGTAAGGCTGGAAAATTTCAACCGACTGTCAGAGAGTGACGACAAATCTTCTCGCCTGCATTTTGAAAAGTCTGAATCACGCTGAGTCACAAATTATTAGCGCCCTGCAAGTGCAATACAAGAGTGATTCAAGAGTAATTTGCACTGCAAGAGTCGTATAAGCGTCGTGCAAAGAAAAAGTTTGTATCAGCGTAATTGAAGTGCCACATCAAAAACAACCCAGAGGAAAGAGTAATGGCTGAAATTAGATTGCAAATAAATTTAGACCGAGGAAACTTGCTCACAAAAGCATTTGTGAAGGTTTATCGGGGCCGCAATATCATTACCGAGAAAAGATACAAATTCTCTTCAATGATTGCTAATACCCAGGCGAAAGCTGCTGAAGGTGTAATTATTCCGAAGCGTAGAGGCATTTTTTACTGTGGCAACAGGGCGCTAATGATCGAAGGTGCTGAGCTGCACATGCCGCTAGCCGATGGCGACAAGTTAGAGAACCTAGCAGCTACCGTGGCCTCTCTCATTGCAATAGTAAAAAAGGACTCTGGGATAAGCTTTGTCAGCCCTACGGTAGACATCGCGGTGAGTACGCCTTTCGTCACCGATGCGACTACAAAAGCATTGTACAAAGAACTTCGCTCAATCGGTGACGGCTTTGCCACCAGTGAGGGGGACATTATCAATCCTCACTTTCAGCGCTTCTGTGTCGTCCCAGAGGGCCGTACCTATTTGATGGTCAACCCTGACTACAACGGCATCATCGATTTTGGCAGTGGCACTATCCAAGGCGCAATTAGAAAGCCAGATGGCGGTATTGCTACAGTCAATGCCCACGGCGGCGAGCGCGGGGGGGCTAACTACTGGATTAGTGACGCGCTGCAAAGTGATTCTTTTATCAACGAAGCACGAAAGTTGAAGCGCAATAACATTCCGACGCCTGAGCAGCTATCGGTGATTCTGGGGCAGGCAAAATGGGACTTTGCTGGGTTCAGCTTGGAAAAGCACTTGCGCGGCACGATGAAGAAAAGCCTAAATATTGTTGCCAACACTGCTAAGGCTCTAGATGTAGAGCAGAAGCGACGTAATGATATTTTCACCCTGGGTGATCGCGTCTACGCTCTCATTGGTGGCGGTAGCTGCCTGCTAGAAAAGGTTCTATCACCTAAAGAACAGCAACAGCTATCGCAGTCTGGCATTCATATCATTGGTGCTGATAAGGATGCGGACTACGCTAACGTGCTTACGATGTCAGAAATAGTAAGCAAGGAGCGGATTAACTGGCCGGACTATCAGGAACTAGAAACCAATCGTATTGCCAGAGCTGAAGCTGCTAGAGCCAAACGAGCGACAGCTAAGGTGGAGGCGCAGACACATGCCTAAAAAGCGAAGCGAAGACGCACCCAGACCCAAGAATTTAACCATCAGGAATAATGAGTTCCGTTGGTCGCAGTTGGAAAAAGTATGGAGAGCAATACCAGGGCTAAAAGGTGATGTTACACAATCGTTTGATATGGCAATGGCCGCTCTCTTATCCTCACTTTCTGATTCTCCGGCATCACTACCGATGCCTGTTTTGCCCTCTAGTCAGGGAGATGATATAGATGCATCCAGTTCGAGCGACGGCGGCGATATGGACATGGAAAGCATGTTCGGAAGCTTCGGCTCTGCTGAGTAGTTTTAAATCACGCTTCAGTCTCAGGACTCTATCTTTTACAAGTGTATTGCACTTGTCATGCACTTGTAAGAAACCCAACTGATAGAGGACACGCGATCTGAGGAGAAGTTCTAACTCCACACTTATTTTAAGCCCTAGCGATCTCGCTGAGGTTAGGTCTTTAAGAATCCAAGCGGATTTGAGAACACTGCGAGATCTGCTGTAGAGCTACAAAATTACGCTGAATGGCTAACTGCCACCCCGATCTCTAGCCGTCGTTTTGCCTTTTGGTCTCAGCATGAGTTTGCCTAATGTCTGTCAGTTGTCAGTCAGCACTATAAAGCTATGAAGATTCCGATCGCATTGTCGCGTGCAACCTTCACTACCACCACGACAAAGAAAATCAGCTCTACGCTTCAGCCGATGAAGTCCTTGGCACTGCCCAAGCAATCCGCCAGCGCCTGCCCAAACTGCTGGCGGACGCCCTAGCCACTCCCCGGCAGCAGAACGGCTAGAAGAATAGCCAACGAGTTTCCATCGTGCTGGAAGAATTCTCCAGCTGGCATACCCTCTATAACCTGGGCGACTTATCCCAGCAAGTGATCTTCCGCGCCAGCCAGGACTTACGCAAATCAATTTTGAACCTGATTGTGCCAGCCCATGGCCTAGAAAAAGGAATGCTGGGCGGTGAGTCGATGGACTCAGGCCGTACTGCTCGCCTGCTAGATCAATCCGTTGTTTTGAAGCTAGAAACTGAACCGAGTCTTGACGATGCCGAAGATGACCCAGAGTGGACAGGTAAAGGTGAAATCAGTCCCCGAGGTGCAGCGTATCTGGGCGGACAAAAAATCAAGTTTCAGCTACCTGGAATTCTAGGGCCGGACAAATACCCTAGCGACTTTGCACCCTACTTTCGTGCCGCTGCTGCTGCCCTGCGACCTGAAGCCGAAACCACCGCGCCAGAGCTGACGGCTGAAGAACGCTTGGCAGACGCTGCCGGACGCTGGGCCACTACGCCGAGACAGACACCCCCTTCCCGCGCCAAAACTGAAAGTTATGTCCCAACATCAACAGCAGGCGCTACGCTCAACGGCTGTCGGGACGACTGGATGCTGCTGTACGAAATCGACAAGGCCGAAGCTTTCTGTACTTGGTTAGTTAAACGAGGTTTTGGCGCAGGCGAACTACTGCCGATTTCAAAGCTGCGCGACGACTGGAGCAAAGTCTACTTTGAAAACACGGATGCCCTGATCCGCTTCCTGGCCACCGCCAATGCCTATGGTCTAGGCGAATTCGATAGCCCGACTGAACCTAAGCAGTGGGCCTTAAAGATACCCGCTGAGGACATTCTCTTGCCTCAATTCGCGGAGGTGCAGACGCCATAGAAATCGCGGAGCTGCTCGTAACCGTTACACCTGAGCCATTCCGCCAATGCATTTAAGAACAACCTTACTAATTACCCTATCGGAGCTAAACCTATGAGCGATCGCACCAGACGAACCTATCGAAGACGGACGAGTACTTCACCTGTGGATGGCGATCGCGTTGGCCATCACCTCAGCAGTCGCTTCCAACAGTTTCGCCAAGGGTTCGGCCTACCCTTCCGTTCAGCCGGACGCCCGGACAAAGCCTTCTTTCAGGTAATGGGACTGCTCGCGTCGGTTGGCCTGATCTACGTTGTCTTCGACGCGGTGACCTACGGCCTCAACGCCCCTAGCGTTCGCGCCAAGATGCCTCGGACGCCTGCTAAAGCTATCTCATACGGCACCGCCGAGCGAGTCATTGATCTGAAGAATAATTTGGTAACGGGCAAAACGGGGCCGACGCTGCCGGTGCCCGACGAGTATACAGAGGCGGCGACCGGCGCGGAGGAAAACTGATGAGAGCGCTTCAGATACTACTGGTGTCACTGGCGTTGGCGCTGTCGTTCCTCAACTGGTGGGTTCCGGGCTTTCAACGCTATGCCCTGCTCGGCGAATTGCCTGAGCTTTCTACGTTGATACAAAAAAGGGAGGGCGTAAGCGTAGACGAATGAAGTTAGGAACCTTCGTTTTGACCTGGGCCTTGACCGCTGGCATCACCGTTCCAGCGTTGGCCTATAACTTTCACCGTCCGTTCCATCACGGCGTAAACGTGGCAATGGCGTTGGCAGGCGTTCCCGGTGCTCATCAGCGCGTTGACCCGCAGCTGCGCAATCCGTTCAGCCAGTCGCCGGTAAGAGTGGGTGATGTTGTTGCTGGATTCAAAGTATCGAGTCAGTATGGCGATCACACTCACCCTATCGACGGTGGCCGCAAGCCGCATCTGGGAGCCGATGTTTAGACGCCCACGCCTGTTTATGCGTTGGCCGATGCGTCCGCTGGTGCGACTGTCCGCGTGAGCTGTTGGTCTGATCCAAGGGGTGGACTAATTGCTCTGGTCAGTAGCGACCTGCTGTCGGGACAAACGATCAAGTTGATGCACTTGCAGCGCTGCTTCAGCGGTGTGAAAGTAGCCGGTGAACAGATCGCACTGACCGGCGAGTCGGGCGAAGTTACCGGGCCACATCTTCATGCCGAACAGATTAACGCCCTTGGTCAACACTTGAATCCTTCAGCAGGGATCCTGTCGTGGCTGTTGACCGGACGAGTGCCTGATGGACTAGGGGCAATCTCGCATTCCAAAATCACGGACGAGGATCTGATTTGCAGCATCGGCGCGGCGGCGGGTACTCGCGATGCTAGCTGCCGAAAAACGAGCGCCTACAGTAGTCATGTTGATCCTGGCAATGGTGTTACCAATCAGGGCAATTTTTCATACCAACACGGTGCGGCCAGTCCCGAAGATGCGGATGCTAAGCAGATGTTCAAGCTGCGTCAGGCAGAAAAGACAATTTTGAAAAGAGCTGAGGCCGCAGGGGTAACGCTGGAGAAGATGGAAGTCCTTTCTATTCTCGATCAGTTCGATCAGAGCGAGGCTGCTGCCTTTGGTCGCAACGGAACGCTCGACCGCATTATTGCTGTTTGGTCAGAGTCGTATTTCCTCGGTGTCGCCGCCAACTGCTGTTCGCCCTAGCGTTGGTTTGGCGGACGCTGCCACTGCTCTTGAGTCTACTGAAGACACAGACATAGAGAGTGATTCTGAGGCGATCGCTAAAGAGCGAAGGCTGAGAGATATTGAGTTACAGCTGGCTACCGCGCACCAGCAGGAAGAAAAAGAGCAACGCTATCAGCAGAGTTTTGCAGCAGGGGTGAGGATAGAAACGCCATCAGGCAAAAACGGATTTGCCTGATGGCAAGTTGGCGATCTCGTCAGAGTGAGCTGCAAGGAAACCGAGTTCGGTCAAGTTGCAACTCTCTCGACCAGTGCTGAGCCAAGCGCCTTCTTTGTCGCTCGCTATCTATCGGGTTGCAGAGCTGGTGAGCTGACAGCGGGCACCGAGATTGGTGCGACGTTAGGGCCGCTAGGTTGGGAGCAGCACAATCAAGTGAACGGCGTAGCTGAAGAGCATAGTCTGGATTCCATTGAGTGGGCACTGTCTGGATATACAGGAGAGTATGCTGCACCTGCTGCTGAAAATCAGTTTCAGCTTGATGAAATCACAGGCGCTGTCAAGTCTTTCTTTACTGAACCGATGGAGTGAGAGAAAGTCTGGCGCTGAAGACTATACCTATTGCGTTTTGTATCAGCGCAATCGGCACTAATAACTAAAGTCTATTCAGACTAACGCCAAAAGAATATCTGCTTTTGGGATACTTGATGCGGCATCCCGGTCGTGTCGTGAGCCGATCAATCCTATTGGATCAGCTATGGGAATTTGACAAGGCATTTGGAGAAAGCATGATTAGAACCTACCTGACTAACCTTCGCTGCAAGCTGAAGATAGCAGGCAGTCCGCAAAATCTGATTGAAACTGTTTATGGCATAGGCTATAGATTGGCAATTCCAGAATCTTAAACTTAATCACTATCGCGAGGCTCGTGTCGTGTTCCAGAAAATTCGCACTCGCCTACTGTTGAATAACCTACTCGTATTTTCCTTGGTGCTAGCGAGTGCTGCGATCGCAGTGCGGCTAGTATTCTTACAAAATATAAAACAGCAGGCAACCGCGAGACTCATAGCGGTCGGTCAAGGTATTTCTAGCGAAGCTGAGCTAGACAGCGATGGGATACTTGAAGTAGAAGACGAGTTTCGAGAACAAGCGCCTCTCTATGAATACCATTCCTTTGAGTGGTTTACACTAGAAGGTGAGTTAGTTGAAAATATAGGAGGCTTTCCATTAAATACGCCGCTCGATACTCAGGTTGTTTCTGGTTTTAGACAATTAGGAGAAAACCAATCTCTCTTTGTGACGCTACCTGTTATGGACGAAGATACAACAGGCGGACAAATTGGCTATGTTAGAGTTAGCCAGCTTCTAGTAGAGCTTGAGGAAACTGTACGTCAGCTAGATATCGGTCTTGGCGCAGGTGTCCTTGTCGCAACTGCGCTGGCGAGTATCGGCGTTCTCTGGCTGAACAAACAGTCGATGAAGCCGATTGAAGAAAGCTTCCAGAGACTCAAGCAATTTACTGCCGATGCCTCTCACGAGCTGAGAAGTCCGTTGATGGCCATCTCCAGTAATGCCGAAGTTTCAATGAAATATTCAGACGGGATGCGACCAGGCGATCGCGATGCAATGCTGTCTATATTGAGCGCTACCGAACAGATGACACGCCTCACCGAGGATCTGCTGTTGCTGGCAAGGGCAGACCAGATTCCGACGGTAAAGCTAGCGCCTGTGAATCTGTCGAGTGTTCTAGAAGAGTTGTCAAAGCTCTATCGTTCTCAGGCAGCGGAGAAAGAAATTCAGATAATAACGGATATAAAGCCAAATCTGTTGGTTCAAGGCGACTCTATGGATCTGACGCGAGCTTTCACTAATCTTCTACAAAACGCTATTCGATACACTCGACCCGGTGGCAAGATAGAACTTAGTTTAAGGCGCACGGGCGACTGGTTGCATGTCGCCATTAAAGACACAGGTATTGGCATTGCTAAAGAGGGTTTAGAAAAGGTTTTTGAACGATTTTGGCAAGCAGACGGAGCGCGTAAGTTTGACAATAGGGGGGCTGGTCTTGGGCTGTCTATTACCCAAGCGGTTGTCCAAAAATACGGTGGTCGCATCACAGTAACGAGCGACGTAGGAGTTGGGAGCTGTTTTGTTGTTGATCTACCGATAGGCTTTTCAACGTCGAAGAGACAATGAGATTTTTGCTGGATGACCTGCAATCGCCATTGGACTCTGCTTGCTCTACGATTTGGGTAATTCTATCTTTGGGCTTCTAGAGTGTTGAGATACTAACAAGACCATATGAGCAATCATTAATTGCTCTACACATCAGTTGCCGTATAGAAGACAGCCCACGGCCCGATTGTTTTCGTCTGGGAATAGCGTTGTAATAGCTGTGCCCGACTGTCCGGCAGATTGCCTCGCATTACCAGTACAGAAGGAGATGCAACTAAGCGCTCCCAGTAGCGCATCGACTCAGGCTGGTCAGGATAAATCCAGTACTGTTTCCAACGGTCATCGGTTTGAAACTCAGTCTCCCTGGTAACGCCGCGAGCTTCTGGCTCATCACTAATGGTAATAATGTCGCGGTCTAGATTGAAGGCAAGAGACGGCAGTAGCTTTCCATATACCATTACGGGCTGATCCTGCAATCCCTGAGCCTGAATGAACCGGGCTATAGGCCGCGTTCCGCCTACCAGCATTTCATTTGCGCCTAAAAAGTAGCCGCCATAGAGTGCGATCGCTAGCACCGAAGAGAGCGCCATCATTCCTAACTTGATCCTGGGTTGCTGGAACTTCTGATAAGCCCAAATAGGCATCACCAGCACAAACACGGCGCAGAGAATCATCGGAAATGAAATCTCTATGTCCACCCCCATCAGCCTCGTAACTAGCGGGCCAAATAGCATTAGAACGCCTAACCCACTATAAAAATAGAAGAATATTTGAGACAATCGCCCCAGGTCTTTAGGCACGAAGCTAGAAAGCATACAGGCGGATATCAGCGCTATCCCTGGATACATGGGTAGTAAGTACATCATTAGCTTGGAGCTAGAAAGCGCAAAGATAATAAACGGTAGCCCTAGCCAATAGAGAGAAAGCTGTCTGATATCTACTACTTTGAACAGCTTGTAATCCTGGCGAAATAGCCCTACTATCCAAACCGCTCCCCAGGGTAGAGTTGTTGTGCCTAAAATCAGTGGGTAGTACCAGTTGGGCTTGGCCCGGTTGAACGCTTGATCGTCTGCTACTCGTGCCACTACCTGCCGACCAATGAAGTAGTCGCCCAGTTCTGGGAATCGCTGAGCGACGATGACATACCAGGAGAGTCCGAGGCTCGAACAGAGGAGTAGCGCGATTGCCAAATGCTTAATCGGGACGCGGTAGTCTACCCGGCGAGCCAGCATGAGGTAGCCCCAAAAAAAGAACGGCACCACGAAGATAGCAGGGCCTTTCGTTAAGAAGCCAAGCCCGATGAATAACGCGCTGCCATATATACCCCATGTCTGCCGCTGGCAGTAGTAAGCGGTCATGCTGTAAATCACTAGCAGTACGAAAGTCGTTAGAAAGCTGTCAGTGGTAAGATTTCGCGCACCTACTAAGCTCAGGGGGAAAGAGAGATAAATGATGGCTGATAGCAGCGATCGGGTCTGCAATCTTTCTGGTGAGGTTTCCGAAGTCGCAAACAGGCGCTGGCTAATAAGATAGACCAGACCGCCCTGTGCCACCAGCGATAGCTGTAAGAAGAACCGGGCGCTAAAGGCGTTAATCCCAAATAGCTGAAAGCTCAAGCCCGTCAGCCAAAAGGTAATCGGCGGCTTGTGATAGTGGTAAATGTTGAGCAGCGTAGGGTGCAGTAAGTCGCCTGAGCGAAACATCTCGCGGCTGATTTCAGCATATCGGGCTTCGCTGGCTTCGAGGACGCCCCAGCTATTGAGATTAAAGAGTAGTGCAATCAGCGTAACTATTAGCAGTCCATATAGAAGCCGATTATTTTTCATAGTGCTGATTTTATGGACAGCGACTACTTTAGGCTCAAAATGTCAAGAACTCGGAAAGGTGACGATACATCACCATCGCTTTGTGCTGTACTCAGGCTGTCGCAGCATCTTATCGAGTTCTTGACGATTGACCTGTACCGTAAGCAAGAACATTACATCCAAGTTAGTTTTGAAGCGTAGAATCTTTGTTGCACTAGGGGCCGGTAGTATAGCAACCGTAGTTGCCAGCCGGTATGCTCCCCCTCTTCTTAGTCTTTCACCCCTTAAAGATGCAGCCTGCTCAAATCCATCATCAGCGGCGAGTAATGTGCCCTTCCGCTTTGTGACAGCAGGTGATGTGGGTACGGGTGGAAAGGGGCAACGGCGGGTGGCAAATGCGATGTCTGCTCATTGGTGCGCTGACCCTTTCCAGACCGTTTTGTTATTAGGCGATAATATCTACGAAGATGGTGAGATTAGCAAAATCGCAGAAGTCTTTGAGCAACCCTATACTGAGCTGCTGCAAAAAGAGGTGAAGTTTCATGCGGTTTTGGGCAACCACGACTTCCGCACTCGTCAGGGCGAGGATCAAATTGCCTATCCTGGATATAACATGCTGGGTAGGTACTATACCTTTACTAAAGGGCTTACTCAGTTTTTTGCCCTAGACACGAATCAGTTTTATCTCGATAGCGACCAGGATCGAGAAGCTCTGTGGTCAGCGCAGCGTCAGTGGTTGAAGACAGAACTTGAGCGATCGCCCGCTCAGTGGAAAGTCGTCTTTGCACACCACCCTATCTATTCTTCTGGCCGCCACGGGACAGACCGCGAGCTGGCCGCATCCCTCTCTCCTCTCTTTAAAGAGTATGGGGTACATCTCTACATCAATGGCCACGAACACAGCTATGAACGGACGCAGCCGATTGATGGAACGATGTATATCAACGCAGGCAATGGCGGGCGGAGTATTCGCAAGGTAGGAGAGTCCGAATGGACTGATTATGCCAAAGCACGACTAGGATTTTCGACCTTCGATGTCTATGACGATCGGATTGTTGTGAAAGCCATTGGCACAAACGGCAAGACTTTCGATGAAGCTCTTGTTCCGGCCACTATTGCTGTATCTTAATGCCCAATTTCCTTTGATATGCAACAATTTTTACATCAACTTTCAGATTTTTGGATGAAAAAGGTAAATCCAAAGATCTCCTCATTTGTCGCTTTTTTTGGAGCTTTTTGGTTAGGCGCTTGTATCCTGACGCTTTATTTACTGGCTAACCTGTCTGAGGAGGTTTTAGACAAAGAAGCGTTTGCCTTTGACAAGTCCATTTTGCTGCACATTCACAAGATTGCAAATCCGGTACTAGATACGCTGATGATTAGCATCACTCGTATCGGCGATCCGCGAACGGTGGTGCCGATGACGCTGGTTATTTTTTGCTTTTTATGGTGGAAGCGCTATCGGCTAGAGGCTCAGTTTTTTGCGCTGAATGCTTTCGGAGGTGCAGTTTTGAGCTACGTGCTTAAGCTGGCTTTTAGCAAACCGCGCCCTGAGCTGTGGCCACAGCTAATCTCTGAAAAAACCTTTAGCTATCCTAGCGGACATGCGTTAGGCTCAATGGTGCTTTACGGTTTTTTATCTTATCTCTTCGCAACTCTGTATCCTCGCTACAGCAGAGCTTTTTACTCAATCGCAACACTTCTCATTCTCGCTATTGGCTTCAGTCGCCTTTACTTGGGTGTTCATTGGCCGACCGATATTATCGCAGGTTATGGAATCGGCTTTTTGTGGATTACAGTCTGCATTATGCTTATGCGGCTCCAGAAAATAAAAGCAGACTGACCTATCTTTCCAACTTCTTGACAATCTTGATATAAGTTGGCGGAACTGCTTTTAGAGAGTCCAGCCAATGTCGTTGACACGTCGATCGTTTATTTCTCTGGGGTTTAGGGGGGCTGGTTGTTGCCGCAGGGTGTCGCTATCTCCCAAGCTGGGCTGGAGAAAACTCTACTGACAATGCTTCTACGGATTCCTCGGCTGAAGGCGAAGTACTCCTGAAGTTTATGGCAGTAGGCGATGTAGGGACTGGAGCGCAGGGGCAATATGCTGTTGCCGAAGCAATGGCGCAGCGCTGGCAATCTTTTCCTTTTCCACTAGCGCTGCTGACAGGCGATAACATCTATGAGAATGGCGAAATTGATCGGGTTAACGAGGTATTTGAACGGCCCTATGCCAATCTTCTGCAAAATGGCGTCGAGTTCTATGCTGTGTTGGGCAATCATGATTTTCGGACGAACCAGGGTGATAATGAAGTCTCTTATCCTGGCTACAACATGCCCTCCAGGTACTACACTTTTGTGAAAGGATCTGTTCAGTTTTTTGCGCTAGATACCAATCAGGCTTACAGTCATGCCAGACATCGAGAAACGCCCTGGGATGCTCAACTACGCTGGCTAAAGACAGAACTCAAGCGGTCTTCTGCGCCTTGGAAAGTCGTTTTTGCCCACCACCCTATTTACTCTTCGGGTTGGCATGGTTCTGACCGCGATTTAGCAAGAGACTTATCGCCGCTTTTTGCGGAGTATGGCGTACAGCTATATATTAATGGGCACGACCACAACTACGAGAGAACTCGGCTTATCAACGGAACAACCTATATCACCTCTGGCAATGGTGCCAAGCTTCGTCGCGTGGGCAGATCCCGCTGGACAGCTTATTCCAGCTCTCAGCTAGGCTTTACAGCGTTTGATGTTTACGCCGACCGCGTTGTTATCAGTGCAATTGACACTAATAACAACGTTTATGATGAGGCTTATATTATGGCTGTTTAGCTTGTTTGGATGCTTAGGATGGCTCGGGCTGTTCCTTAGCATCTTTTTTCTGACGTAGCTCATATCCAACGAAGAGAACGATGCCAGCCAGCAGCGGCATAAAGTAGTAAATGGCTCGATAGGCGAGGAGTGCTCCCAGCAGTTTGTCAGCTGCAATGGGAGGTGAGAGCAGTAGAACAAGCACGGTTTCAAAGACGCCTAGACCGCCAGGGACGTTGCTGATGATGCCCGTGAGCTGCGCGAGTAGATAGATGCCGAAAAAGCCAAAGAAGGAGAGTGACGCGGTTGGCGGTAGCAGCACGCATAGAACAGCGGCGGCTAGGAGCCAGTCACAGGCAGTGATAGCGATTTGGGCAAGTGAAAGCTGGATGGGAAGGTGAGGGAGTACCCAGCTTTTGATGCGAAGCGATTGCTTTCCAATAACGCTCCAGATTAAGTAGGCTGCGATCGCCATCAAAAAGCCATATCCCACCGGATGAATAGAGGTGAAAGGAAGCCGCAGCTGCTGAGGTACTGTCAACGGCTCCACCACAAAGGTAATACCGCCGACCGCGAAGAGTCCAATCCAAAAGCTGAGATTGCAGAAGGTAATAACTTGAGCAATCTTTCCGGCAGAGAATCCCCATCTACGGTAGAAGCGATATCGAATGGCGCTGCCGCTGAGTAAAGCAAAGCCGATGCTGTTACTAATGGCATAGCTAATAACCGATACCAGCGCGACTTTGGGATAGGGCAAAGGCTGACGAACGTAGCGAGCGGCCAAGGCATCGTAGCCTGTGAGGAAAACGTAGTTTAAGAGGGTCAGTCCGAGAGCCAGCAGTATGCCCGTGCCGGATATGCCTTGCAGACTGGTGACAATATCTTGAAGCTTGTACTTTTGGAGCTGCTGCGCGATCGCCCAAATCGAAAGGCCAAACAACCCAAGGCTAATAACGACCGGCACATATTTAGAGACTTTTTGAAAGGCACCTGCTAGCGCTGTACTCAGAAACTGAGCGCCAAAATATTCGCCAAGCTGATCGTCTGAGTCAGCTCTTACTAGGGCAACTGCGACATCGGGCAGTGCAGTGATTCTGGGATAGACAATATAGCGAGATTCCCAGTGCGGATGAAATTTGTCCTTGTAGGAGCACAGCCCTTGAAAGTTGTAGAACTGGTTGAGATGCTCATACAGATAGTGCATCCCTTTTTCCATTCGGGTTGACCCTTCGGCTTCACCGACACCCGAAAGCGCAGCTAGGCCCAAATTGAACCCTTTGAATCCGCGTTCTTTGAAATGCTGAAACAAAGAAACAAACAGAAAATCCATTGTGCCCCGTTCTATTTCTGATTGGTGACGCATCAGATCGATAGTGGCTTCTGGATTTTGATATTCAGGAATAATGTTAGCAAAGGCAATCGGCTTACCTTCTTTGTTTTGAACCACCGCAATCTCGCAGTCTCTTAGGTAGTCATCATTAAACCAGCCCAAAGAGAACTTTTTCTCAGCCCCTTCCATGTGCGCTAGCCACTGATCGCTAATAGCTCGCAGCTCTTGCAGTAAGTCCGCTGAAATCGGTGGCTTGTAGAACTGAACGCTGTGGCCCAGCTTGCCGAACTTATTCATGGAGGTGCGTAAGTTCTTACCGGCTTTGCCTTGCAGGGTAAAAGCATCGAGATCAACAACGGCTTCTTCGCCTATTTTTAGCGCTTGGAAGCCAAGATTCTGATAGGTTTCAATATCTTCTGGTAGCGTTTGATAAAAAGCAGGTTGCCAGTCATTGCGATCGCAAAACTGCTGAAACCCCACTATTGACTCAGCCATATCTTCCTTTGGCCCAATCGGGTCGCCGAGTGCGATCGCGCCCCTACCCTTGGGCACATAGGCGACTACCGAGCGCCCTGAAGGACTGAAATAGTAAGATTTATCGTCTAGCAGCGTAAACCGTGCCAGGGAAGAATGCCCGTACTGTTCTACAATTTGCTGAGCGCGGCGGCGATCTTCATCGGGCGCGGCGGTGCGAAAGATAACAGGTCGCAGCAGCATCCACAGGGCGTATAGTGTTGTTGTAATTCCGACTGTATAAATGGAATCTACAAAGAATTTTCCGAAGCGGTGGGTGGGCGCAAGACCAGCATTATCAGCAGTGAAGAATATTGCCAGCGTTTGTACGACTGCGCCTGTCAGGGTAAAGGTCTGATTGCTGTGCTTGTCAAACCAGAAAAAGCCCATCGTGCCGTAGGCGAGGGTAAAGAGCAGCGCTCCAATCAGAACGCGCAAGCCTTGAATAGTCGAAGGTCGATCTGACTGTGCGGTATAGAAGTTGCGCGTGAGCAGCAGCTGCGCGAGTAATACCGCTGAGAGCAGACCTTCCTCATAGTCAAACCCTTTAACCAGGTTGCTGATAATTGAAACTACCAGTAAGACAACTACCATTAGCCAAGCTAGACGTTTGCGGCGCAACAGATTTGCCGCTAGCGTTAGCAGGAAGAATCCGGTCATCGCTGTGAACAGGTGGCCGCTTGCCCTGGCTGCGAACGGGAAAATCTGTCTGAGCCAGTCAATGCGACCGGGCAAGCCTGGGGCGACTGCCGAGACTAAGTTCACAATGCCGACTAATCCGGTTAAAAGTGATGCGCTCCAAATGCTGATTGTTTGCTGTTTAATGGTTCGACGGTTCATTATATTGGTTTGGGTAACTATGGCAGCAGTTTTTAGCGGTTCTGTTTCAGAAGAGCTTCAATCCGTTTTAGCTGTTGGTGTTGCGCCTGCAATACGCCGACAAGTTCGGGAATGCTCTGTTGTTGAATTGTATTGAGTTTTTCCTGGAGTAGCTCAACTTCTAGCTCAGCTTTGAGGTTGACCTCGTAGTCGTGCTTGGCGTCTTTGCGATCAATATCTGACTGCCGATTCTGACTCATCATAATAATCGGCGCTGAGTACGCGGCCTGAAATGACAGCATCAGATTGAGCAAGATGAAGGGGTAGGGATCCCAATGCTTAATCAGGGCGATTACGTTTAGGCTAACCCACGCGGCAAGGATGATTGACTGGATGATAATGAAACGCCAAGAGCCCATCGTCGCGGCTACGCCATCGGCAACCCGTTCGCCTACCGTGGATCTAAGCTTAGGTGGGTTTTGGGCTGGACTGCGATCTTCCTTCGGAAGGGCTTTTGCCATCGCGCAACTGCTGAATTAGCTGATATTCTTCAGCCGTAATATTCAGTGGTGCTTTATCTGTCGGGGGTGAAATACTGTCGGTATCTGTACTATGCATAGTCTCTTCTGACCGATACGTCCAATCACTAAAGTTCAATCACCATCGCAAAAGACACCATAGTAAGAAACTCAGCATAGGCGATCGCTGGCTAGTGATACGGCCATATAACCAGAAGATTACAGTTGCTGCAATCTTGTCAACTTCTTGACGATTGTTGTTTATATTACTGAGCTGAGAATGAATTCACTCAAGTTTAATGGCAGTGCCAAAGACGGTTCGCAGATGGCCATAGAAACCTCTACATCAGCACCAGAAGCAGAACGGCCAGATCGTCAGCTCGTTTGTCTCAGGCAAGGGGTGACGCTGGCGGTCTCTCATGCATCCGCTAACCCTGCGACTCAGGAGCAGCCATCGCCTGCGCTGGTGTTTTTGCACGGGGGGCTAGGCAACCGCTACAACTGGCGCACCCAGTACGAATTTTCCCAGTCGCAGGGCTGGGAGGCGCTGAATTACGACTTAGCAGGCCATGGCGAATCTTCTAGCTACAGCCGCTATTCTATTGGGCGACATCAGCGGGACTTGACCCGGCTGCTGCGCCGTTTTGACATTACAGCGCCCGTGCTGTGCTGTCATAGCTACGGTGTTCCTATCGGATTGGAATGGGCGCAGCGGCATCAGGCGGCAGGACTCATTTTGGTGGCAGGCGGCACCCATGAACTGGCTCCCTGGTGGGAAATTCCGCTAATGAAGTCTTTAGCGTGGGGCGGACGGCATTTGTTTCACTGGGATTGGCTACAACAGCAAACTAAAACGCTCTCTAGCCGGGTCGATCATAGAACCATTGAGCGCTTTTTAGAGGAGTCTCCGGTGCCTACAGCTGCTGAACCCTATGAAGCGCTGGAAATATTTTGGGGCTACAACTATTTTGAGCGGCGGCGGTTTAAAAAGATTAAGGTGCCGGTGTTGGTGATGAGTGGTGGCGAGGACTCTATGTTCAGCAAAGAGATGGGCGAGGCACTCGCGGCGGTATTTCCCAAGGGGGAGCATCTGCATTTGCCGGATGCGGGACATTTGATGATTGCAGAGTATCCAGTGGTGGTGAATGAGGCGATCGCAGCTTTCATCGCCCGCCTGTAACCGCTTTTGTCCTCTTACTAAATAGATGGTTGCTATTGCATTATTTGAAGAAACCTTAAAGGTAAACAGCTTAATCACCGATTATCTCTGAAATATTAGCTAATAAATGCTTGCAAAATGCATACAAACTCAACAACAGCAGTCCCGTAAATCCCAGGCTACCGAAGACAAGATACATTGCTTGAGGGTTGATTATGGCAATCATGAGACTTAATTCTATGTAGATGGCTTTAGTCGTTTTCTTCAGCCAACCTAAATACTGATTGTCAAGAAGCCGTCAAGATATAACAGCGATGGGTCTTCTCGGGCCAAAACTTTGGCGGTGTCAGGCTGAGATTTAAACCCTATGAATGTGCTATTTATCTATCTAAAACTTATCTTGCCTAGATCTTGACTTTTTTGGGCTATTTTCAATAGGAAGTTTCTGAGTAACGTAATCTATTTCCATTGCAGCTCCCTAGAACCAGCCTCATGAAAATTCTCATTGTCGAAGATGACACCCGGATTGCGGCCCCCTTAGCCAAAGACCTACGCCATCAGAATCACAGCGTTGATACGGCTATAGACGGCATCGAAGGCTGGAACTATTCCCAAGCCGCCGATTACGATCTAATCCTGCTCGATTTGATGTTGCCTAAACTAGACGGCATTAGCCTATGTAAAAAGCTGCGTTCAGCCCAGTGCCAAGCCTGCATTCTGATGCTGACGGCCAGAGACACCACTGACGATAAGGTAATGGGTCTGGATGCGGGCGCGGATGATTATCTGGTGAAACCCTTCAAGCTAGAAGAATTATCGGCCCGCATTCGCGCCCTTCAGCGCCGTAGCCGGGAGCTGACGCCGCAGGTATTGCAGCATGGGGAGTTGCAGCTAGACCCGGCTACTCAGGTCGTGACCTACGGTAAAGAGGCCGTGTTCCTAACGCCAAAGGAGTACTTGCTTTTAGAGTATTTCATGCGTCATCCCGGTCAGGTACTCAGCCGCTCAGCGTTGCTCGATAAGCTTTGGGAGTTCGACCAGGAATCGGGCGAAGGTACTATCAAAACCCATCTAACTAACCTGCGCAGTAAGCTTAAAGTTGCGGGTAGTCCCAAAGGCTTTATCGAGACCGTGTATGGGATGGGCTACCGACTGATCGCTCTAAACGCTGACCCAGAAACTTAACCGTACTCACCATTGCGAGATGTTTTAGCCTCATGTTTCAGCAAATTCGTATTCGCCTATTACTGAATAATCTGCTGGTATTTGCTTTGGTATTGGCAGGCTTTGCGATCGCCGTACGGTTGGTGTTTGTCCGAAACTTGCGAGAACAAGCAACAGAAAACTTAATTGCGGTTGGCCAGGGGATCGTTGGTGAAGCCGAGATAGATGATAACGGACAGCTCAAAGTAGAAGATGAGTTCATGATACAGGAGGTTTTCAGTGCGAATCAGTCTTTTGAGTGGTTTACGCTACAAGGAAATTCTGTTGAAAGGATGGGTGACTTTTTCCCAGAAACCCCGCTTGATATAGAGGAAGTCTCTGCTTTTGAAGAAGAGGGTGAGGAACATATTCACTCTGTTACGTTGCCGATTATCGGAGAAGAAAGTAGAGAGCAGATTGGCTATGTTAGAGTTAGTCAGCTCATGGACGACTATGAAGAGACGTTGCTTCAGCTCGATATTGGCTTGGGCGCGGGTGTTATCGTTGCGACGGTGCTCGCGAGCGGTGGCATATTGTGGCTGAACAAACAGACAATGCAGCCGATTGAAGAGAGCTTTCGGCGACTGAAGCAGTTTACAGCCGATGCTTCTCACGAGCTGCGTAGTCCACTGATGGCAATTTCTAGCAATGCGGAAGTGGCACTGAAGTATTCGGATGGGATGCGACCTGATGACCGCGATGCGATTGTGGCAATGCTGAGTGCCAGCGACCAGATGACGAGCCTGACAGAGGATTTACTGTTATTAGCTAGAACTGATAGAGTCTCAGCGATGAAGTCAGAGCCACTCAATCTATCGAATCTGCTGAAAGGCTTGGTACAGCTTTATCGCTCCCAAGCAGAGAAAAACGATGTTCATTTGACAATGGCGATCGCGCCAGATTTGTCGCTTCAGGGCGATTCGGTGAGTTTGACCAGAGCCTTCACCAATCTGTTACAGAATGCGATCCGCTATACGCCGCAAGGTGGCAAGGTTGAGATTTCGCTAAAGGAATGGGGAAATCGCCTTCAGGTAATGGTGAAAGATACGGGTGTTGGCATTGCGAAGGAGAACTTAGACAAAATATTTGAGCGATTTTGGCGAGCAGACCGAGCGCGGAACTATGACGACGGCGGTTCCGGTTTGGGCCTTTCCATCACGCAGGCCATTATAGATAGTCACAATGGCACGATTGAGGTGACGAGTGATGTGGGGAAAGGGAGCTGCTTTGTGGTTAATCTGCCTGTAAAGGCTGATGCGTAGCCGTGTAATACAGATTTCTAGTGGTCGTGTTACGAGCCGTGAGATGGATCTTTCGTCCAGTTAAGCAACTAGCACTGAATGCCCCGCTATCTCAATCATCTTGCGCGATAAAAGATGAATTCCACAAAAATTATTAGCAGCAGTATTTCGAGATGTCTATTCAAACCGCCAGTAAAACCGCCAGCCTTTTTGCAAGCCTGATGGTTCTCACTAGCCCTTTCTCTGCTAATGCACTTCCGTCTCTTCCTGCTGAGGCTCCTTTGCCTGCGACCCTTCCAGGACTGGTTTCTCGTCGCATTCAGCTAGATTTAGCTAGCCGCCTCAACGTACCTGCCCAAAATATTGTGATTAAGCAGGCCACTCCGCAGACCTGGAACGATGCTTGTTTGGGATTAGCTAGCCCTGATGAAAGCTGCGCGATGGGTATGAAAAAAGGTTGGCAGGTTGAGGTGGAAAGCTCGCAACAGGTCTGGACTTATCGGAGCGATCGCACCGCCACCCGCCTCCGCTTAGAACCCCTGCCCTACAGCACCGATCTCAATCAAACTAGCTTTTCCACCCGCCTCAGCCAAACCTTACTTGAAACCGTCTCAAGGCAGGTTCAACAGCCGGTAGAAAATCTCCAAATCCTACAGGTTCAATCCGCTATTTGGGATAGCTGCCTGGGTATCGCAGTGCCCGATGCAGTTTGCACACCGGCAGCGGTTCCAGGCTTCAAAGTCATTATCAACGATGGAGAAAAAGATAAAGTCGGCAGGCTGCAAATAGACACCTGGCCAGATATCCGAGCATTTGAAAAAGAATGGGTTTATCATCTCAGCGCAGATGCCACCCAAATTGTTCAAAATGCCCTCGCTAGTGACCTTCGAGGACAAGTCACTAGCTGGCTTCATGCCCCAGACAATAACTTTGAGCCGCTTGATAGCACCACTGTTTTTCAAATGGTTGTCAATAGCTACGATGGCATCAGAATCATCACGCTCACCACTGATGGTAACTTAGTTACCACTGTGCCTTCGCTCGATTTGCCAGGCGGTGAAATCGGCTTAGAGACAGCTTCTATTCCGCTTGAAAAAGTGGCTTTGTTCAAGGATCTGTTACAGCAGCAGCGGTTTTCTGACTTCGATCGGATGGACTATGAAAATGAAGATTCGCAGCTCGTCGTTCATGGCAGCGTTACTTACAGAACGCCTAATGCCAGCGTTAGAGAAAGCGCCCGTCAAGAAGACCTACCCGCAGGCTTGCAGGCTATTCTCGAAGGCTGGAATCAGATCTTGTTTTCTAACTAGCGCTAGTTTGTCTTAAATTCTATTTCCGTTCAATCTGAGATTGTTTCTACATCTTTACGTTTTTTCTCTTTATCGTTGTCCGAACGTTATCGGCAGGCTATGGCTATGGCTAGGTTGTCTTTTGTATTACTCACTCTTTTTGCAGCTAAAAGGTCTGCTTTCAATCTTGTGGCCGCTGCTGGCACGATTGCGATCGCAACGTCAGCTTTTTTGCCTGAGCCTGGATTAGCGCAGACAGAACCCTTTCGCGGCGAGGCTAAGCCCATCTCTCCTTTTTGCGAACTTTCTCAGGCGCAGGTTAATCCTTTCGTGAGTGATGTTGATCTAGCGGTATTTTCATCGGCGATTGAAAGGACGATTGAACAAGGTGGTGATCTAAATCAGCTGTGCGATATGAATGGATATCTTCAGCTATTGCCGCTTAACTTTTTTCTGAGTTGGGATCAGGTACAGGCTCAGAGTTTAATTGACCGGCTGATTGCGGCCGGGGCGAATGTGAACGCTCAAGATAGCGATGGGAAGTCACCTTTACACTATGTGGGAGCGTCGGTAGAGAATGCGCGATTGCTCATAGAAAACGGTGCCGAGGTAAATGCTCGTAACCACAGAGGAGACACGCCCCTATTCAATTCAACAGCAGCAGTGACGGCTCTGCTAATTGAGAAAGGGGCAGCGGTTAACACTCGCAATGAAGAACAAGCAACCCCCCTTCACTTTGCTTACACCTCGCCCGACAGTGTTCAAATTGCTGACTTGCTTATTCGCAATGGCGCTGAAGTGAACGCTCAAACAGATCAGGGCTATACGCCTTTGCACTATGCGATCGCCAATCCAAAATTAGTCCAAAGGCTGCTTCAAGCTAGCGCGGATATTACCCTGCAAAACCGCGAAGGTGCCCCCATTCACGCTAGAGAGATCGTGCCTGAATCACTACAGCTGCTAATTGACTCCGGTGCTGATGTGAACTTGCGCAACCCTGAGGGCAAAACGCCGCTGCATCAGCATCGCTTTGATGTGGTCTTGGCAAGGCTATTGCTAGAGAACGGCGCACACATTAATGTGCAAGATAACGAGGGTAAAACGCCTTTGTTTGATGTCAATATTGAAGTGGCAAAACTGTTGGTCGCAGCCGATGCAGATCTATCTATCCAAGATAACGAGGGCAGGACGGCGTTACATGCAGCCGTGTTAGAAGAACAGAGCTTTTTTGGCCCGGAGCTAGTCAGCCTATTTTTGCAAAATGCTGTTGATACTGAAATTAAAGACAATCAAGGCGAAACGGCGCTAGAGATTGCTCAACGGCTCAACAAAACGGAGATCGTTAACCTGTTGGAACAGGGCGTTAGCATGGATGGAAATCCTGATTTGGGAGGGCGCGAGATCTCAAGCACTAATTTGCAACCGCTTCAGGAGTACCTTGCCGCTAAAAACTGGGCGCTGGCCGACCAGGAAACCCGGCAGTTACTTTTGTCTAGCGATCTTGCTTCAGGTGCTAGAACCGTTGCTAATCCACTCGCCTTACTGCGTGAGATTGACCAAGCTTGGCTTACTGCGAGTGATGGCCGCTTTGGCTTTAGCGTGCAGTATAAGCTGTGGCAGGCGGCTGAGG
>Ga0209194_1000874_pt1 | contig 21219 bp, 17 predicted proteins | sample COGITO_mtgs_1004_FD_184787 | JGI IMG/M metagenome (GOLD analysis project Ga0209194, IMG submission 184787) | Pelagic marine microbial communities from North Sea - COGITO_mtgs_100413 (SPAdes) (version 2) | ecosystem: Environmental > Aquatic > Marine > Epipelagic ...
CCTTGGCCGGAGCCCTGAACAGCCTGTTAAGTTACTTTGCAGACAATGATATGTTGCGGCAGATCAGTCTCTGGCAGATGGGTAATCTAAGCGCTGCCAACTGGGCCAAGGTGTCGATTATGGCACTGGTGAGTCTGTTACTTTTCATTAGCTTCCCCCAGGATAGTCGTGCGCTTAATGCGCTGCTGCTGGGGGAATCAGAGGCCCGTCATCTGGGTATAGATGTGCAGCGGGTCAAGCGTCGCCTGATTGTTCTGACGGCGCTGGGCGTCGGTGTCTCTGTTGCCCTTGCTGGTATGGTGGGTTTTGTCGGCCTAGTGATTCCCCATGTTATCCGTTTGCTGATTGGCCCTGATCATCGTTGGCTAATTCCCGGTTCGGCCATGGCTGGAGCTATTTTGCTAGTGGTCGCTGACAGTTTGGCGCGAGTGGTGGTATTGCCTGCTGAGCTGCCCACCGGGATTCTTACTGCACTATTGGGTGCGCCATTCTTTATTGTCCTGCTGTTACAGCAGCGCCGAGAGGTCTAACCAATGACTTTGCGCGCTGAGAATATTTCCCTACATCTATCCGGCTTTGATCTGCTGCGCGATGTCACAGTGCAGGTTGAGGCGGGGAAGGTCACTGCAATTGTTGGTCCCAATGGTGCTGGTAAGTCGAGTTTGCTGCGAGTGCTGACTGGTGAATTGGCGCCGACCAAGGGTTCGGTAAGCTTTAACCAGCGTGACCTCAATGATTGGCCAGTTGAGCAACGGGCACAAATGCTGGCTGTGTTGCCCCAGCACTCGCTGTTAAATTTCCCCTTTACCGCCCATGAGGTCGTTGCTCTGGGACGTATTCCCCATCAGACAGGTACGCTAAAAGACGCTGAAATTATCGATCAGGCACTGAAGCTAGTGGATGCGGAATATCTGCAAAAGCGGTTTTACACCCAGATGTCTGGGGGTGAAAAACAACGAGTGCAGTTGGCTCGAGTGTTGGTCCAGGTATGGCTGCCCTGCGAAGAGGGTGAACAAATTTTAGTGTTGGATGAGCCCACAGCGGCCTTCGATCTAGCCCACCAGCAGCTGACTTTGGAAATCGTTCGGCAGCTGGCGGAGAAGGGAGTAGGGGTTGTAATGGTGTTGCATGATCTTAATTTGGCGGCCCGCTGTGCAGATAAACTGGTAGTCTTTGATGGCGGTTTGGTCGCTGCTCAGGGTACGCCGGAGGAAGTGTTGACCGAACAGTTGATCGATCAGGTATTTGGTGTCAAGGCGATGATCTCGCGGCACCCAGTGACGAATAAACCTCTGGTGATTACTTAGTGAAAAATCTACGAAACAGTCTCGGGCTAATTGTGCTGCTTGCCGCAGTGTTTTGTTCCTTGTCGCTGGCAGCAGAGATAAGCGTTGAGGACGATTTTGGTAATACAGTAGTACTCGAGCAGCCGGCGCAGCGCATTATCAGTTTGGCACCCAATATCACTGAGGTGCTATTTCATATTGGCGCTGGGGAGCAGATTGTCGGTGCCGATGAATATAGTAATTATCCCGAGCAGGCTAAGCAGATTATGCGCGTCAATAATCATGCCGCGGCCAATTATGAGCTGATACTGTCACTGCAGCCAGATGTGGTTATTGCCTGGCAGTCGGGCAATGGGGATAAAATTATTAACCGCATTCGCCAGCTGGGTATTCCGATTTTTGTTATTGAGACACGCAGCTTAGAGGATATTCCTAATTTGTTTGCCCGCTTTGGCGCGCTCTCTGGTCATGTTGAGAATGCTGAGCTAAAGGCTCAGAGTTTTAGTCTGCGGCTGAGTTTACTGCGAGAGCAGAACAGCGCCAAGTCTGAGGTAAGAACCTTCTATCAAATTTGGGATGAGCCGTTGATCACCTTAAACGGCAAACATATGGTCAGCAGTGTCATAGAGCTGTGCGGCGGGCGAAATATCTTTGCCGATGCCATTCCACTAGTGCCCTATGTCAATATTGAATCTATAGTCGCCGCGGATCCCCAAGTGATTATTGCCGGGGGTAGCAAAGAGGAAAAGCCCTACTGGTTTGATAGTTGGCGCAAGTGGGAGCAGATCTCTGCGGTGCGCGATCGACATGTCTATTTGATTCCAGCAGATTTAATGCAGCGCCATTCGGTTCGGATTCTCGACGGTGCTGAATTGATGTGCGATTTCTTTGAGCGAGCTCGCCAAGAATAGTTATTCGTCGCTTTCGCTCATGCGTTCGATGCGCTCCTGCTCTTCAGCATATGCCGCTTTAATTTCATCCATCACCGTATCTACATCAGCCAGCTCGGTGTCTTCTTCAAAGTAGCCAGTTAATTGGCTCTGGGGGGTTAACTTACCCTCTTCAAACAGCGCCCACATTTCTTTGTCGTACTTGGTTTCGAGCAGCTCTGGTGCGTACTGGCCGTAGTACTCAGTCATATTGTTAACGTCCCGCGACAGCATGCGTTCGGCATGGTTGTTGGCGGCGGCATCCACAGCCTGAGGCAGGTCGATAATCACTGGGCCGTAGTCGTCGACCAGTACATTAAATTCTGAGAGATCGCCGTGGACTAAACCGGCGCAGAGCATACGCAAGACGTATTGCATCACCACATAGTGATCTTCGATGGCCTGTTCGGCGGACATGGAAATATCATTTAAGCGCGGTGCTACCTGGCCATCTTCGAGTGTCACCAGCTCCATGAGCAAGACGCCGTCAAAGCAGCCGTAGGGTACGGGTACACGCACATTGGCGGCGGCGAGTTTGTAGAGGGCGTCGACTTCGGCGTTCTGCCAGGTTTCTTCTTGCTGCTTGCGGCCAAATCTTGAGCCTTTTTCCATGGCGCGTTGGCGGCGACTGTTGCGGACCTTGCGGCCTTCTTGATAGGTGACAGCCTGTTTAAAGCTGCGCTTGCTGGCTTCTTTATAGACCTTGGCACAGCGTATTTCCGAGCCGCAGCGCACCACAAAAACAGCGGCTTCTTTGCCGCTCATCAGTGGGCGAATAACTTCATCGACAATACCATCGTCGATTAGCGGCTGAATGCGTTTCGGAACTTTCATACTTTCATACTTTCTATACGCCCTTATATCCTTATGCCTTTAACTCTTATGCTTGTCGCATAGCGTTCAGGCTGGCTCTTTTATACCGCGATTATCTCGTGATGAGAATAGCGTATCAATAAAAAAGCCGCTGACAAATATCAGCGGCTTAATGCCCCTCTGGTTCACCCCACTAGTGCTTTAATCCAATTTTCGGATTGGTGGCGGTGTTCGGGCGGTTATTTTTTTCCCCTATCCTTTCTTATTATTATAGATCATACCCCCTCTCATCGTGCTCTGCGAGATCAAGACCCATAGTTTCGTCTTCTTCGTCAATACGCAATCCTAACATGGCATCAACTAGTTTTAACAGTACAAATGTCACAATAGCAGTATAGGCAAATGTGGCAACAATGCCGATGATTTGAACCTGTACCTGTGAGGCCATGTTCATACCTTCGTTGTAACCCTGACCGCTAAACACGCCGAGAGCGTCAGAGGCGAAGATGCCAGCGAGGAGCGTACCCAGTATTCCGCCGACTCCGTGAACCGGAAAAACGTCCAGCGAATCATCAATTTTCCAGCGCTGCTTGATCGCCTGAGTGGCGTAATAACAGATCACACCTGCGCTTAAGCCGATCAACAGTGCGCCGCCGGGACCCACAAAACCTGAGGCTGGGGTAATAGTACCCAAACCAGCAACCATGCCAGTGACTATACCCAATACCGAAGGCTTGCCGTGTTTGACCCATTCCATGGTCATCCAGGCCAGTGAGCCAGCTGCAGCGGAAATATGCGTTACCAGCATTGCCATACCGGCATCGCCATTGGCGGCAAGAGCAGAGCCACCGTTAAAGCCAAACCAACCGACCCAGAGCATACCGGCGCCAGTCACAGTCATGGTCAGGTTGTGTGGAGGCATTGCCTGCTGTGGGAAACCTTTGCGATTGCCCAGTACCAGAGCGGCAACCAAGGCGCCAACACCAGCAGTAATATGCACAACAGTACCGCCGGCAAAATCCAACAGACCCATCTCGCCGAGCCAGCCGCCGCCCCAAACCCAGTGGGTGATTGGAGAGTAAACAGCAACTAACCAGAGGGCACTAAATAGCAACATAGCGCTAAAGCGCATACGCTCGGCAAAGGCACCAACGATCAGTGCTGGAGTAATCACAGCAAAGGTCATCTGGAACAGAGCAAATACTGACTCCGGAATATCCCCAGCCATGGTGTCTTCTTTAATATTACCCATTAGGATATTGTCTAGATTGCCGATCCAGGCGTTCATGGAACCGCCGTCGCCGAATGCCAGGCTGTAACCAAAGGCAAACCAGATAATCGATGCCAGGCAGGTGATGGCAAAACATTGCATCAATACCGAGAGCACATTCTTTGAACGAACCAGGCCACCATAGAACAATGACAGACCAGGAATGGTCATAAACAGCACCAATGCTGTAGAGGTTAAGATCCAAGAAGTGTTTGCAGCGTTCAGTTCGTCAGCAAATACCTGGGTTGAAAATGTTGCTGCCAGGAGCGCAAAAGCGACTGCTGCGAGTTGGCGGTATCGAAGTAACATGGACTTTCCTCTTTAGTAACGCACCAAAAAAGCGCGTTAAATTGTTAGGTAGTAGTTTTGCGCACTATGTATGTGCTGTTTTTATGTAAAAAGGCCTATAAAGGGTCTCGCTGCACAGAATAAAGCAATTTTTATGCCATTAAATTCAGTTGCGCACTAAAGTGATGCATCACGGAGTTTATCTCGCGGTCTATACTTCATGAACAGTCCCAGGGCTGTCGGCAGCCGGTCAGGAGTTGTCGTGCTAAATGGAGTAACCTATGCCTAGCAGCAAAAAGACAGATGAACGCAATGAGCTAAAAATCCGACTCGAAGAGTTACATGATCAGCTGGTTAAATCCTCACATGTCAGTGCCGCCGACAAGGATATGTTGGGCAAGATGGTGGTGGGTGTGCTGCAGCTTGAGAAGGTTCAGGGTGAAGAGGCGCAGCAAGACATAGCGGAAGCGCCCCCTGAGGCTATTGATGATCAGGGTTTGCGTGATACCTTAGAGCAGAAAAGCCTCGAGTATGAAGCTCAACATCCAAAATTAGCTTTTGCCCTGCGGCAAATACTAGACATCCTTACCCGAATGGGGATCTAATAACGCCTGCTTACCTCGGGCCCGTGGGCTAACCCATAACAATAATTAAAACGACGAATTCTATGTTGAAAAAAACCTTTACTATTTTTATCTCAGGGTCCTTTCTGCTGTCGATTGTTTTTTTGTTGTCAGCCTGTTCAGGGCACAGCCCTTCTGACTCGTCTCGCTTGTCTTCAGGCCCAGATGGGGAATATATCGGCTGGCACTGTGAGGGTGCGATTGAGTCAAGTGATAACTGGAACTGTTCCGAACAGCTGCTCAAGGGCGGGGAGTTGGTCTCTCCGGTTGTGGTTGAAGCCGAGGCGGTTGAACTCAATAATTCAGAGCCCGCCGAAATAACCTTGGATACCAGTGTCCCTGATGCTGATCTGGCCGAGGAAGAGGGCGCTATAGATAAACCACTTATTAAAGTGTTGGCGTTTGATATCAGCGCCAAGGGTTACACCGTGCAGCTAGGTGCTTACTTAAGTCAAAAAATGGCGGAGCAGGCGGCAGACAATATTAGTCTCACAGAGGGGGAACTGGTGGTGCGCGATATAGTCGATGGTGAACGCTACCTGTTTGTTTTGGTCTACGGACAATACCCATCCCGTGAGCAGGCCGAAGTAGCCCTTGAGCAACTAATTGAGCTAAATCCGGGATTAAATTATTGGATTCGGACTATTAAATCTATGCGCGAAAGAGATTGAACACAATAGGAACGAAAGAGCTTTGCTCTTTCAGGGTGACAATAGGGAATTGTGTTGGAACTTTAAGCCCGCAATTTGTCGCTCGAAACACTTCACCCTGTCATCCTGCGCGAAGTCGAAGGATCTCCTGCACTATGCAACTTCAATCAACGAACGCCCGTATCCCCAGCCGGGCCCTACTCAACCTGCAATAAGACCCTTCTGACTATCTTGACCCGGAGAGTCCCGAATCACTGCTATATCTGTTAGCTGCAACGCTTTAAATAAGGTATAAAAGAGCTCGCCTAGAACAATAATGTCCAATCTTCTTACGAGACCTTCTATGAGCACCCATCAGCCGGCCGCCGCGCAGCTTATTTTTCGCCTGTTCAAATACACTGTCTATACGCTGCTAACCTACAATATTTATCTTTTCTTCCAAGAAGAATGGCTGGCTACAGAGCAGACTTTTAGTCAGGGTGTTATTTTAGTCGATCTCATTTCTGGGTTTGCTGCCACTATAGATACTGCGGCCTGGGTTGTGCTGCTGCTGTTGTTTGAGCTGGAGACCTCGGTTATTGATGATCGCGTGTTGCGACAGCCCAGGGTCAAGTTTGGCTTTATTGCTCTTCGGGTGGTTTCCTACAGCTTTATTCTCTACGCCTTTTACGGCTATTTTGACAAGATGCTGCTGACCTATGATATCAGCCCCTTTGCTCTTGAGGCTGTGGTCGACAATCTCTGTGCTCTGGTGGGGCAGGGCTATGCCAGCATAATAACCCTCGATGAATATCCGCTTTTGGATGCTCAGACTTGTGTGGCGCTGAATGGTCAAGACCTCTATAGGCTCAATGGTCAGCAGGTGATTGGCACATTACAAGACTGGCAGGCAGTGCAGTGGTTGGCTTGGGTTGATGTGATCAACTCTATTACTTGGGTTGGCGTGGTGATTATTTTGGAAGTGGATGTCTGGCTGCAGTTGCAGGGACGCTTTCAGGGTAGGCTGGTGACTCTGAGTAATCTGATCAAGGCTCTGTTTTACGGCGTGCTGTTTGCCGCAGCGGCCTACTGGGGAGTCCTTGGCGACTTCTTGGATTTTTGGGATGCGTTTATGTGGCTGGTGGCCTTTGTGTTTATTGAGATGAATCTATTTCGTTGGCAGGCTGAGACTAGTTCGGAGTAGAGTTTGCTTGGTAGAAATCAGTGGCTCTAGCTATCTAGAGCCACTAAAACTTCAACTACATTGCCAGAATGGCGAGAGTTAGCTTAGACAGACAGGTTAACTTGCCGCGATCATCTTCTAATCGAATCTCCCAAATATGCGAGCGGCGACCCAAGTGAATCGGTCGCGCGGTACCAGTGACCAGCCCACTTGAGACGGGTCGCAGATGACTGGCGCTAACTTCTTGGCCGAGACATTTGGTAGTAGAAAAATCAATGACATGAGCACCGGCAATACTGCCCAGTGTCTCTGCAAGCACAACATTGGCACCGCCGTGAACCACGCCATAGGGCTGAAAGGTTCGTGCATCAGCGGGCATGGTACCGGTTAAAAAATCATCACCGACTTCGGTAATCATAATTCCCAGGTGCTCAACAATAGTACCGCTGTTCATCTTGCCATTTATCATTTCAAGCTCGGGTCGGTTGTGCCAAATACTGCTGCTCATAGTCATTCCTTACGCTCTCAGGCGCTTATATTTAACTCTGGTCGGTTGTGAGTCTGTACCTTTACGGCGAATATAATCTTCGTGGTATTCGCTGTAACCGCCGGCAAAAAACTCCATATGGCTATCGCCTTCATAAGCCAAGATGTGTGTGGCAATACGGTCTAGGAACCAGCGGTCGTGAGAGATAACCATGACACAGCCAGGGAAGGAGAGAATCGCTTCTTCCAGGGCGCGCAAGGTTTCAATATCCAGATCGTTGGACGGCTCATCGAGGAGCAAGACATTGGCGCCCTGTTTTAAGGTGTTGGCCAAATGCAGACGACCGCGTTCACCACCTGAGAGTTCGCCAACGCGCTTCTGCTGGTCGGAACCGCGGAAGTTAAAGCGTCCGGCATAAGCTCGTGAAGAGACCTCATAGTTGCCGATAGTGATCATGTCGTGACCGCCGGAAATGGCTTCCCAGACATTGTGGTTATCGTTCAGGGAGTCGCGACTCTGCTCAACATAGGCCACCTTGACTGATTCACCCATGGTCACGGTACCGCTATCTGGCGTTTCAGTGCCGGCAATCATTCTGAATAATGTGGATTTACCAGCACCATTGCCACCGATAATGCCGACTACGGAACCCTTAGGAATAGACACAGAGAAGTCTTCGATCAGCACCTGATCGCCAAAGCCTTTGCAGACATTGTCGAGCACAATGACCTTGTCACCTAGGCGCTCGCCTGGGGCTATATAGATTTCATTGGTCTCGTTGCGTGATTGGAATTCCTGCGAGTTCAACTCGTCGAAGCGAGCCAGTCGTGCCTTGCTCTTGGCCTGACGGCCCTTGGTGTTTTGACGAACCCATTCCAGTTCTTGCTTAAGTGCCTTCTGGCGAGTGGCCTCTTGCTTGGATTCAGTTTTCAGGCGACGGACTTTGCCATCTAGCCAGGTGGAATAGTTGCCCTCGTAAGGAATGCCGTGGCCGCGATCAAGCTCGAGAATCCAGCCGGCAACGTTATCGAGGAAATAGCGATCGTGGGTTACTGCAACCACGGTACCCGCAAATTCTTCGAGGAATTTTTCCAGCCAGAACACTGAGTCAGCATCCAGGTGGTTGGTGGGTTCATCGAGGAGGAGCATGTCGGGCTTCGACAGCAGTAGGCGACAGAGAGCAACACGACGGCGTTCACCGCCGGATAGGGATGTGACATCCGCATCCCAGGGCGGCAGGCGCAGTGCATCTGCAGCTACATCCAGGGCGTGATCGAGATTGTGTGCATCCCAGGCTTCAATGATTTCTTCGAGCTCACCCTGACGTTTTGCCAGTGCATCGAAATCCGCATCCGGGCTAGCGTAGTCGGCATAGATCTGATCCAGCTCACTGAGCGCATCCACAGCTTCGCGAACACCGTCTTCCACATTTCCGCGCACATCTTTGTCCGGATCCAAATGCGGTTCCTGAGCCAGATAGCCAACTTTGAGGCCTGGCATGGGGCGGGCTTCACCTTGGAATTCAGTATCCAGACCGGCCATGATTTTCAGCAGCGTAGACTTACCGGAACCATTGAGGCCGAGCACGCCGATTTTGGCGCCGGGGAAAAAAGAGAGTGAGATATCTTTAAGAATCTCGCGTTTCGGAGGAACAATTTTGCTCACCCGATTCATTGTGTATACGTATTGGGCCATGGGTAAAGACGTCGCCTATGTGCAGTTTAAAGAGTGCGCAGTGTAGCGGAATACCGAGCTTGAGAGAATTGCCAATCGGCAATTAGGGCTGCTGCTGAAGAGTACGACTAAAGTTGGGGTAAGAGTAGGGCTAAAGAGTACTGCTGAACCAGTCTGTGCCTATATGAGATATAGGCACAGACGAAGCAATTACATTGGGTTGATTCTCAACCAAGGCTTCATCAAAAAGCCAAACGGATTGGTCAATTTAATCGGTGCTGAGAGTGCAGACAGGCAGATACATTCGCCGTTCTGTGCGCCCATGGGCTGATGCACATCGCCGGGCTCACGGACCAAGAAGTCACCTTCGCGATAGACTGCGTTCTCATCTGAAAAGCTGCCTTTCAAAACGACTGTGTACTCAAGTCCGTGATGATCGTGCTTGGGTGTCTTGCCGCCGGCACAGATTTTGTGCAGCGCCACTTCAAATTCGTTTTGCCCAGTCTCAAAGCGAGCCACATCTACTGATGCAGAGAGGCGCTTCCAAGTCTGTGAAACGAGATTATTCTTCATCAGCTTGCTAACACTGAAGGGATAACTTGTACGCTTATTCTCCGTCTCAGCTGGAGCCTTCTTGCTGCTATCGAGATTGGCCATCACGGTATCAAAGGCGTGATCTTCCAGTTCGAGAGGTTTCGCCTCGCTCATTAACTGAGCGCCAACTTGATCTAGACGCAGCAGCGAAGTGCGACACTTAGAACAAAAGTGCAGGTGTGCGGATACACAGATTGAAGGTGCTGTGGCTAAAGTTCCCGCGGAAAACTCTAAGAGCATCGTTTCGTCGGGATGGAATTGGCTTGTGTTGTTCATTCTTGCGCCTCTGTGGACACTATTACTTGCATTTTTTGTAGCGCCAGACGAACACGTGATTTAACGGTGCCCAGCGGTAACCCCAGTTCGGCAGATGCTTCGGCGTGGGATTTACCTTCCAGGTAGACCTTGCGCAGAATTTCATCTTGCTCTTTCGGTAGCTGAGCTAGAGAGCTCTGTACCTTGTCTTCGCTGCGCTTTTGCTGCAGCAGTGAGATCGGTGTCTCTTCATCCGGCTCATGCCAGAAGTCTTCGTTTTCTAAGGGAAGATGTTGAGTATTGCTCTTGCGGCGCAGCATGTCGATACGACAGTTACGCGCTACGGTGTAAATCCAGGTGGTGGCAGAGGCTTTCTCGGCGTTGTAACCACCGGCCTTGTTCCATACCTTGATCATTACTTCCTGCACTAAATCGTCGCCCAAACCGGGAAACCAGCCTTCATTGCGGCTGGCGTGGGCAAAGCCCTTGAGCAGCGGGCCAAAGTGTTTAAACAGCTTGGCGAATGCCTGACGATCGTGGGTTTCGCCCACAGAAATGAGCAGCTGACTCCACTGGTCAGAACGCTTTTCTGTAGATTTGAAGACAGCCACGCGATCACCATTAATTCTAGGAGTTGCTGGAGTTTGAGTTTCTAAGTTGTGCATGCTCATTAAGCTACTCTACCTTATCATCTTTACATGCCGTTTTACGCCCAATTGTGGAAATTGGATTAAATCTACAATAACTATTTATTCTTTATAGATAGCTTCCTAACAGTGGATGGAGCTACAGTGGATGGTCTTACGTATATAAACTTGTAAGCTTAAAAACATAGCATCTTCATAATAATTTCCCAGGATAAAAAAGTTGAAAAAAGTTCTTTTGCCGATTGCCGTTCTTGCGACTGCCGCAGCCATTTCGATGATTATTACGATTCTGCGCCCAGCGCCTCTCAAGCTCGAGGCCCCTGATACCGCAGTTGCGGTAAAAACGCTGACAGTCTATGCCCAGAGCGCCGATTTGCTGGTTGAGTCTCAGGGCACGGTGTTGCCGCGCACTAGCACTCAACTAATTTCAGAGGTGTCCGGTGCAGTATTGACTGTCTCGCCACAGTTTGTGGTTGGCGGTACCTTTAAGGCTGGAGACGTTTTGTTGCAGTTAGACCCTACTGATTACGAAGTTGCCTTACAGCGGGCCGAAGCACGTCTAATTAGCATGAATGCCCAGGCTACTTTTGAATTGGCACGGGCTACTCAGGCGCAAAAGGAATGGGCCATGACCGGCCGTCCGACCTCTGAGGCACCGCTGTTGGCTCTGCGAGAGCCCTACCTAGCGGAGGCCCGCGCCAATGTCTTGCAGGCTGAGGCCGAAGTCAAACAGGCCAAACTCAAGCTTGCCCGCACGACGATTCGTGCGCCCTACCTGGGCATGGTATCGGCAAAAACTGTCGATATCGGTCGCTACGTTACCGTGGCGACGTCACTGGGTGAAATCTTTGCCATCGACTTTGCAGAGGTAAGGTTACCGCTGACCGAAAAAGATCTCGCCCGCATCGACCTGATAAAACACAGCAATAAAGCTGAGCTGCCTGCAGTGACTCTAAACGCCACCGTGGCTTCTCAGCCAGTACAGTGGGCTGCGAAAGTGGTGCGCTCGGAAGGCGTGGTGGATCAGCTCAATCGCTCCCAGTATTTGGTTGCGCAGATCGTTGATCCTTATGTAGTTGTTAGTGATTCCGCCGGCAATAGCTCGCCATTACTAATGGGTACCTTTGTGCGTGCCGAAATTGCCGGCAAGACCATTGATAATGTTTACGCCATACCGCGCCACGCCCTGATGGAAGGCAATCGAGTGGCCCTGGTGGACAGTGAGCAGCGCCTGCGCTTAACCCCAGTCGAAAGCTCCCATGGCGATGACCAGTTCTATTATGTGGATGCCGGTCTCATGGACGGTGCTGAAATTATTGTCAGTGCCATGGGTGCCGCGATCGAAGGTATGTTGGTCAGACCTGTAGGAAGTGCTAACTAATGCAAAAGCCTATCAATCCCATTAATCCCATGGACAACAGTACCGGCCTCATGGCTTGGTTTACCCGCAATCCGGTGGCCGCCAATTTACTGATGTTGTTTTTGCTCTGTGCGGGCATTTTCAGTTCGTCGGATATGAGCAAGGAGATGTTTCCGCGAGCCGAGACTGATGCGATTCAGATAATTGCTCCCTATCCTGGTGCCGCACCGATCGAAGTGGAAAAAGCGGTTATTTTGCCCATGGAGGCGGCGCTGCAGGGCCTAAAGGGGATTGAAGAGATTCGTTCATTCGCCGACCGTGATATGGCCTCTATAGTGCTGGATGTTGAGTCCGGTGAAAATATCAATGAGCTGATGGCCCTGGTGGAAAACCGCATCGACAGTATTGTGAATTTGCCGGTGAATCTGGAAAAGCCCACCGTTAAACGAGTGGATAACTACGCCTGGGCTCTGGGTATAGCTGTCTCTGGTGACATGGATCAGCGCACCCGCAAAGAGATGGGCCAGCAGATGTTTGACGAGGTTCAGGCATTGCCTGAGGTCAAGCGCGCAATACTCTGGGGTGATGGTGACTATGAAATCTCCATTGAAGTAAAAGAAACCCGCCTGCGGGAGCTTAACCTGACCCTTGCTGAGGTTGCTCAGGTGCTGCGCAACTCATCGGTAGATCTGCCTGCGGGAATGATTCAGGCGAGCAATGGCAATGTCTTGTTGAGAACCCAGGGCAAGTCCTACAGCGGCGCAGAGTTTGCCAATATTGTCTTGCGCAGCCGCGACGATGGCAGTCAGTTGCTGCTCTCGGATGTGGCGACGATTAAAGATGCTTTTACCGAGGCCCCCAGTATATTGCGCTTTGATCGCCAGGACGCTTTTTCTATCGGCGTGTTTACTCTCGATGATCAAGATCTGATTACCATTAGTAGGGCAGTTCAAAAGTATGTGGATTTAAAGCGCTCGCAGTTGCCAGAAGGGCTGAGCATTGCGACCTTTAACGACGACTCCTTCCACCTGCTGGGACGCCTCGATATGATGCTCAGCAACCTAGCCGCCGGTGCCATTTTAGTGGCGGTGGTACTGGGGCTGTTTCTTAATTTGCGTGTTGCGGCTTGGGTTGTGGTGGGTATTCCGGTGAGCTTTTTGGGCGCGATTTGGCTGATGCCAGTGAATCCCTTCCCGGTCAATATCAATGTACTCAGTCTATTTGCCTTTATTCTGGTGCTCGGGATTGTGGTGGATGACGCCATTGTTATTGGCGAGAGCGTCTTCACCGAGGTCAAAGATGAGGCCGATAAAGTACTGGCCGCGAGCAGTGATCCCAATCTGGTCTATGTGGCGCCTATGGCCACAGTTATTGCCGGTGCCAAGCGCGTTGCCATTCCTTCGACCATTGGTGTGCTGACCACGGTGGCAGCCTTTGCGCCACTACTGTTTGTCGGCGGCACATTGGCCGCTATGTATGAAGCGCTGTCTGTAGTGGTGATCCTCTGTCTGCTGTTCTCGCTGGTTGAGTCGAAGCTGATCTTGCCTGCGCACTTGGTCGGATTAAAATTTGGTGGTCCCAAGACATCACAGAATTTTGTCAGTGCGACGATTGAGCGCTGGCAGCTGGCTATAAGTGCAGGGTTGAGCAATTTTATCGAATATCGCTATCAGCCATTTCTAAAAAAATGTATGAGAAATCGCTATATCACTCTGGCGACCTTTATTGGTGTGTTGATGATTTCAATCTCGACACTCAGTGGCGGCATTGCTCGGTTTGAGTTTTTCCCCGATGTTCCGGGGGATGGTATTCATGCGGTTGTCACCATGCAGGATGGCAGTTCAACAGAGAGTTTTAATGAGGCTCTGCTGTCCATCGAAGAGGCGATTTATAAAGTCGACAGTGACTTTATGGCCGCCAATCCTGAAGCTGATAGTCTTTTGGCGCACACCTTCTTTTGGACCCAGTCGGATGTTACCGCAAGTTTTCGGGTGGAGCTTACACCTGGAGAAAGCCGCCCTTTAAGTGCGGTTGATGTGGAAAAACTGTGGCGCAAAGAGGTGGGCAATCTGCCTAATGTGCGCAAGCAGGATTATTATTCCAGCAGCAGTGCCGGGGGTGGCGCGAAAATTAATATGTCACTCTATGGGCCGGATCCAGAGCAGTTATCACTGGCCGGCGTGGCTCTGGCAAATAAGCTCGGTGAATACGACGGGGTGTTTGATATCTACAACTCCCAGGGTGTCGGCGGCCGAGAAATCCTTATCAGCTTAAAACCCTACGCCAGCCAGTTGGGTATCTCCATGGCCGATGTGGCCCGTCAGGTACGTCAGGCATTTTATGGTGAGGAAGTGCAGCGATTGCAGCGTGGACCTCACACCTTAAAAGTGATGGTGCGCTATCCCCTTGCCGAGCGCAGCTCGATTGCGACCTTGGAGGATATGCATATTCGTACCTCCAGCGGTCAGGCTATCGCGATCAGTGAAGTGGCGGATATTCGTCTGGGTTTAGGTTTGGCAAAAATATCTCGTATTGAACGCAAGCGGGCAGTGACTATTACTGCGGACGCTGATGCTTCTAAGGTTCAGAGCAGTTCTGTGATCGACGATATCCGCACCAATTTTATTCCCCAGCTGCTGCTCGATTATCCATCGGTTGAGTTTGGTGTCTCTGGTGCCAGTCAGGAGGAATCTGATTTGATTGGCCGCTTAATGATTGCAGGCGTGGTCTCGCTGTTTTTGATTTACGGTCTGCTCGCGGTGCCACTGCGCTCCTATGTGCAGCCGCTGATTATTATGTCCGTGATTCCCTTTGGTTTTGTCGGTGCCGTAATCGGCCATATTCTCTTTGATATGGCGATTAGCTCCCTGTCGATTGCAGGTTTGATTGCCCTGTCTGGGGTAGTGGTGAATGACAGCCTGATTCTGGTGGAGTTTGCCAACCGTGCCCGAGAGTTTGAAGACAGCGAAGAAGATGCACTTCTGGCCGCGGGTAAGCGTCGCTTTAGGGCAATCCTGTTGACCACGCTGACAACCTTTGTCGGGCTGTTACCGATGTTATTTGAAACCAGCATGCAGGCCCAGTTCGTAATTCCTATGGCCCTGTCTCTGAGCTTCGGTATCTTGACCGCCACCGCGATTACGCTGATTTTGATTCCCTGTTTATACCTGATTTCTCATGACCTGAAGTTAGGTGTGGCGCGGGTTTCTGGGTCTGTTAAAGCGACTCAGGACTAGAATGGTAGCGGTGAACTACCGCTTCGGATTGTAAAAAATTAGAACCTCATTTCAAAAATATAGATTTTTGAGGTGGGGTTTTTTTATTCTTGGGTGTCTTATCTGTGTCGGTGACAAGTTCCGAATTCGATAATTTCTTAAAATATCACCTGGTCGATCTCTGTTTTCAATTCAGTAGCGAGATATAAGCTCTTCTGCTCAATAGCCCTGTTTACGAGCCTAACTTACGAGCCTAGCTAAAGGGACCGGCTTAATCAGCTCCACTAAAGCGTTTCAATTACTCGCCAATATTTTTGTCGCCAAAATTCGCTCACTTCGTCGGCGGTTATTCCGCGACGTCTCATAAGAGGAAATATGTCTCATGCAATTAAAAGCCGCTGGCACAGCCCAAGCGGTTACAAGGAAGTTCTTGTCTTAGCGATTCCCCTCGTTATCACTACAAGTGCAGGCAGCCTGCAAAGCTTTATCGACCGGATGTTTCTCTCCTGGTTTGATCCCAATGCTCTGGCTGCAACTGTACCTGCAGCAATGGTGAGTATGTCGTTCACTGCAGTATTTCTCGGTTTGGCTAGCTATGTGGGGGTATTTGTCGCCCAGTATTATGGTGCCCGTGAACATGCTCGCATCGGCGCGGTGGTGTGGCAGGGGTTTTACACCATAGCTCTGTCACTGCCTGTGGTGATTCCCACTTACCTTTTTATAGTCCCGATATTTGAGCTGATTGGCCATGACCCCATATTGCAAGTGATGGAGGCGGATTATGCTCGAGTGATCATTCTCACTATCCCCATTGCGATTCTCTCGGCCTCCCTGTCAGGATTCTTTTCCGGTATTGGCCGCACTTCGGTGGTGATGTGGAGCAATCTGGTGATCACTGTATTAAATATCGTCCTAGACTACGGTTTGATTTTTGGTCATTTAGGTATGCCGCGAATGGGGGTGGAGGGCGCCGCATGGGCGACATTTATTGCTCTAGCTGCCGGCACTGTTACGCAGCTCTGGGTATTTTTTATCCCTAAGTATCGGCACACATACAGCAGCCTTTCTGACTGGCGGTTTGATTGGCACCTGTTTCGCCGTCTGCTGCGTTTTGGCTTGCCTGTTGGTTTTCAAGCTCAGATGCAGATGCTGGCCTGGACATTATTTGTCTTACTGATTGGCAAGATCGGTGTTGCGGCACTCATCGCCCACAGTATTGCCATGAACGTCTTTATGCTGATGGTCATGCCAGTAATGGGAATGAGTATCGCGGTATCCATTTTAGCTGGGCAAAGTTTGGGCGCTGAAGATCCAGATTCTGCTGAGCGCGTCACCTACTCTGCGATTCATTTGTCTTTACTGTTCTTTGTTGTGGCGGGGCTGCTATTAGTCACTCAGCCCAATTGGTTTGTAGCGCCCTTTGTGCAGGGTATGACGCCAGAGGTCTATGGGAATACGATTCCCCTGGTTAAAGACCTGCTCACCGTTGTGGCGATGTTCTGTGTCTTTGAGGCTGTATCAATGATGATGGCCGGCGCTCTAAAAGGTGCAGGAGATACGCACTTTGTCGCCTGGGCGAGCATTCTCTGTAGTTGGTTAGTGCTGGTTTTGCCCACTGCATTATTAGCCTATTTTTGGCATGGCAATTTGCTCTGGTCATGGCTATTCTTTTTGCTTAGCGGCTTCACAATGTGCCTGGTGCACTGGCTGAGATTTAGAGCGGGTAAATGGAAACGACTTCGGGTTACGACTTAGGGCTTGCAGGTTGTAATGGCCCCTGAAAAATCAACGGCAAGGGCGTTGCCAATGTTATTCTAGGCGAGCCCTAAAAATTATTTAATAGATGAAAAGGACGTTTGACTAAGATGACCGATAAAGCAGATCAAGTAGAGCTCTACGGGCAACACCTAGTAGAAAAAAGTCGTCGCTTTCAGGATATTCTGGTGGCGACTCAGTTCGATGAAATGGTTATTGCCTCGGGCGATAGCAAGATGCAGTTTTCCGACGATATGGCCTATCCCTTTGTCGCCAATCCCTACTTCCGTGAATGGGTGCCACTGGGTAAGCGCGCCGGTTCCTATGTGCAAATTTCATCCAGCTTGGATCGTCCGCGTCTGTTCCTACTCTGTGTCGAAGATATTTGGCACACCGCTCCCCAAAGCCTGCCTGCGGGTTTTGAGCAGGGCTGGGATATTGTTGAATATGCCAGTCTCGCAGAGTTGAGGAAGCACCTCTCTAGTCGAGAGCAGGGCACTGCTTATATAGATGAAAATAATACACTTGGTGTAGTTGCAGAGTGCTGGAACCCCAAGTCGGTCACCGATCAAATTGACTATCAGCGCCGCGGCAAAACTGCCTATGAGCAGGATTGCGTGCGACAGGCTAATCGTCTCGCTGTGCCAGCTCACCGTGCGGCCCATGCCGCATTTATGGCCGGTGCATCAGAGTTGGAGATTGCCGCTGCCTATTTACGCGGCTGTGACTGCAGCGAAAATGAAATGCCCTACGGCATTATTGCCGGGGTCAATGAACATGCTGCGGTGTTACATCACCACAATCTGGATAAGCAAAGACCTACTCCACGAAGCTTCTTAATTGATGCAGGTGTGGCCATGAACGGCTATGCCTCGGATATTACCCGCACCTACGCCTATGACTCCGGCTCTGATTTTGCCGCCTTAATTGAGGCTATGGACCAGTCGCAGCAGGAGCTGGTTGCTGGTGGTGGTATCGGTAAGAATCCAGTTGACCTACATGTGTTGTCGCATTTAAAAGTCGCTGAAATACTGCGTCAATTTGATGTGCTCCAAGTCTCTCCAGAAGAGGCCTTTGCCAATGACATTACCAAAACGTTTTATCCTCATGGTCTCGGCCATCATCTTGGCTGCAATGTTCACGATAAAGGCAGCAATCTGGCCAATGCTCAGGGTGATCTGTTGCCCGCCCCGGAGAAGTATCCCAAGTTGCGCAGTGCCGCGCCGATGGTTGCCAACCAGATTCACACGGTTGAGCCGGGACTCTATTTTATTCCTGCGTTATTGGACAAGTTGCGTCAGAGTGATCAGGCTGTGAATATTAACTGGTCGCGAGTGGAGGATTTTCTACCTTACGGCGGCATTCGAATTGAAGATAATATTGTTGTCCACGGTGATGGCTCTTTAGAAAACCTGACAAGAGATGCATTTCGGGAGATAAATGAATGAAAAAACTGCAGATTTTCACCACCGGCGGCACAGTGGATAAAGTGTACTTTGATGCGCTCAGCGAATATCAGATTGGCGATCCTGTGGTGGGTTCGGTATTGGACCGCATGAATGTTGGCTTTGAGTTTTGTGTTGATGAGTTGATGCGCCTCGACAGTTTGGATATGACGGACGTACATCGTCAGACTATTCAGCAGCGGGTTAGTGATTCGGATGCGGAGTATATTTTGATTATGCACGGCACTGACGGCATGGTTGAGACTGCGGGTTGGCTTGGTGATATTACCAATAAGAAAATTATTTTCACCGGTGCTATGCAGCCTGCTGCTTTTGCTGAAACTGATGCGGTATTTAATATTGGCTGTGCGGTGGGTGCGCTTCAGGTGGTTGCAGACGGTGTTTATATTGTTATGAGTGGTCAGGTTTTTGCGGCTGATCAGGTGGTTAAGAACCGCGCTGAACATCGATTTGAGACGGTTGGTTAGTTACAAAACCGCGCCTTACTTATTGTCATCCTTACAGGGCCCCCATATTGTCATCCCGACAGAGCATAGCGACGAGGGATCTCGGTTTAATTTTGGCAGCTAAGGGGTGGCTTGAGTGCTGGGTGCGAATAGACCCTGACCATACCCTCGCGATCGGTCCCATGGATGCCATCATTTTCAGCGTTCGCACAACTCGCTGGCGCTCAAACAAGTGCTCTCTCTTTCTGAAAATAATGGCACCCATAAGCGGGCCCTGATTGATCGCAAGGCTATGCCCAGGGGCTATCTTGATTATTGCAGTGAAGTCGAGAATGCTATTGGGTTATCTTGCACCATTATCGTTAATGTCATTCCGACAGAGCATAGCGGCGAGGGATCTCTAAGTCTTATTCGCAGGTCTCAAAGGCCAATCCCGAATGAGCTTCCAATCGCTCCAGTAGCGCATTACCCATAGCCACTGAAGGGGTGAGAAAGCCACCTGCACGATCTTCTTTCTTAATATCCAGCGCCAGGCAGAGTCCCGCCTGACCGAGCATTTTCGCCGTTGAGCCATAGCCGGGATCGCGGTCACCAGTCACTTTTACAGTAAGCTGATTACCCTGGTCATCACGGCCGTGAACACGCACATCAAAATAGCCATTCAACTGTGCTTCTGGGCTGGGACCTTCACCAGGAGCTGGCAGCACAAACTTTTCCAACAGGGCTCTGGTGGGGCTGAAGTAAAGACCTACACCCAGCATGCCAAAGGCCACTGTCGACATCAGGGCACCAATGCGCCCCTTTAAACCCTTACCGGTAAGCATGCCTTCGCTGTAAGAGAAGTTGCGACCATAGGCCATACCGAGCAGGGCATTGGAGTGCAATACCACACGGGAATTAATCGCTTCCATCACAAAGGGCGCAGTCCAGCAGTTAAAGTCTGTATCGAATTCCGGGCCGGAAACACTCTTGGCGCGAATGCTGTACTGATGATCGCTGCCACACAAGAGGTAGGGATTACCCATTTTCTTACGCATTTTCGGGTCGGCTTTGGCCGCTTTTAAAGCTTCGATCATGCTCGCGATAGTGCCGCCTGATGCGCCGCCTTTCATAGCTTTAACGCGCAGTTTTGCGTGTGGCAGTGGATGACCAAATTTTGTCTGGGCGCGCTGTTGCATGGCAAAGACACCCATATCTGAGGGGATAGAGTCAAAGCCACAGCAGTTGACTATGCGGGCGCCGCTGGCTTCTGCAGCCTGGTTGTATTTGTCTTTCATCTGCCCGATCCAGTGAGCTTCACCGGTCAGATCGGTGTAGTCAGTGCCGGTTTCTGCGCAGGTTTTGATCAGCAGTTCGCCGTACAGGGCATAGGGCCCGACAGTGGAGATAATCACTCGGGTTTGGCTGCACATTGCCTGTAGTGAGGCTTCGTCGTGAGAGTCGGCAATGATTAAAGGCAGTTCACTGGCCACGGTGCCGAGGGAATTTTTTAATGTCGCAAGCTTTGATTCTGAGCGGGAGGCGATGGCCCAGGAAATGTCGCTGTTGACACCTAAGGTGTCGACTAGATAGTGGGTTAGAATTTGGCCGACAAAGCTGGTGGCGCCGAAAACAATCAGGTCATAGGGTTTGCTGGATACTTCGCTATTAGACATAGGTTATTATTCTTATAGTTAGATAAGGTTAATTTTTAGTTAGTTCGCGGAGCAGCTGTGCCCACAAAGTTACCCATTTTGTATTCTTTTCGTCGCTGCCCCTATGCAATGCGGGCGCGGATGGCTCTGTTGTACGCGAGTATAAACCTTGAACTGCGCGAAGTCCTGTTGAAAGCCAAACCTGAAAACATGCTGGCGGCCTCTGCCAAGGGTACAGTGCCGGTGCTGGAACTTGCGGATGCCAGAGTGCTGGATGAGAGTTATGACATTATTCGTTGGGCGCTGGAGCAGAGTGATCCCCATAATTGGGTGAGCGCGGAGCTTGATCCGGCGATCAGCGATTTAGTCGCTCGCAATGACGGTCAGTTTAAGACCGATCTTGATCACTACAAGTATTGGGAGCGCTTTCCTGCGGAATCTCAAGAGCAGTATCGCGCCCGCGGAGAATTGTTTCTCGCTGAGCTGGAGGTACTATTGACCAGACAGTCCTATCTGTTGGCAGAGCGAATAACCCTCGCCGATATAGCCCTGTTTCCCTTTGTTCGTCAGTTCGCTTTTGTGGACAAAGAATGGTTTGATCAGTCGCCCTATCCGAAACTGCGTGCTTGGTTAGAGCAGCTAATTAACTCTGAACTGTTTTTGTC